>OLRV01000815.1_pt1 | contig 29424 bp, 19 predicted proteins | sample 1672421 | NCBI WGS metagenome assembly OLRV01 (sample SAMEA3136684, study PRJEB25190) | human gut metagenome | biome: human gut; feature: human-associated habitat; material: faeces | place: Austria | collected 2013
CAGCTTCGTGTGGCTCGTGCCGTACCTGCCGATCGACCCGAAGGACATCGGCCGTTCCTACGAGGCCATCATCCGCGTGAACTCCCAGTCTGGCAAGGGCGGCATGGCCTACCTGCTGAAGACCAACCACAACCTTGATCTGCCGAAGCGTCTGCAGGTCGAGTTCGAGAAGGTCGTGCAGAACTACGCCGATGAGACCAAGAAGGAAGTCAAGGACGAGGACATCTGGCGTCTGTTCAAGGACGAGTACCTGCCGGTCGAGGAATCCGGCGCCACCGCGGCCGGTGTCGTGGTCGGCGACAGCAAGGACGAGACCCTGAAGCAGTGGGGCCGTCTGAAACTGCTGAAGGTGTCCGTCTCCTCCGGCGAGGATGGTTCCGACACCGTGCTCAAGGCCAGGATTCTCGACCGCGGCGTGAACGTTGGTGTCGACGAGCCGGTGGAGCGTGAGGTCTCCGGCATCGGCAACGGTCCGATCGCCGCCTTCCTCAACGCCGTGAGCAACTTTGGCATCGAGGCTTCGGTGATGGATTACGTGGAGCACACCATGTCTGTCGGCACCGATGCCATGGCCGCTTCCTATGTGGAATGCCAGATCGGCGAGGAAGACAACACGAGCATCGTGTGGGGCGTCGGCATCGATACCTCCATCGTCACCAGCTCGCTGAAGGCCATCATCTCGGCCATCAACCGTTCCGAGCGCTGATTGCGCTGATTGCACGGACGCGTTGAGCAAACGCGCCGGATATGATTCGAGGGGCTTTCTGGGTAACCGGGAAGCCCCTCGTCGTTGTCATGTGCCATGCGATGCGCCCGCTCACAAGTATGATGAGCGCGTTCCGTGACGCTTCCCCCTCCGCGGATGAAGGGTGTCACAAGGCCGCCACACCAAGTTGTACAACGATGTAAAACACGGTATAGTACATCGTTATAAAACCTGTATCTGCTTACTGAAGGATCTTCCATGTCGGCCAATTATTCCCTGCTGTGTTATACACGCGAAGCCACCGGACGCGAAGAGGCGAACAACGAGGACATCGCCTACAGCATGCATTTGGCGCTACGTTCCGGCGATGACGCCGAGTGGCAGCCGCTGAACGAAAACTATGGCATCTTCTTCGCGGCCGGTGTACCGATCGCCGCTGCGACCGCGGAGTCCCGCCGTGCGTGCACGGCCGCGGCGCGCTTCGCCGCCGACCCGTTCGACGCGCCTCGCCCCGCCACCGACGCCGTCGCCCATGGCGTGGTCATGCCCGGTATGGATATCACGCTGAAATCACTCAAGAACCCGTTCCTGTTCCGTCTCGCGGACGGACGATTCGCCATCGCCGCGACCCGTACCGCCCGCGGCGGTGAACCGGACGGTTCCGAACGGTCGGCATTCCTGCTCGCCATCAGCGATGATCTGACGGCGTTCGACCAGCGGGGGCTGGTGCTGTTGCGCACCACCGGTGGGGTCAATCGCCCGTCCGTCTCTTTCGACGCCGCGGACGCGTGCTACGTCGTCTCCTGGACCGGTGACGATGGCAAGGCACGCACCGCGCGGACGGCCGATATCGTAGCCGCCGCCGGTTCGGGCAGGCCGCTTGATGTCGTGGAATCGGCGTCGTCGCAGCCGTTGCGTCAGACCGGGGATTGCGGCATTCCGAACGCCGTCGTCGGCAACAGCATCGCCATCAGTGAGCCGGAGGCCGAGCGCCTGATCGAGCGCTTCGGCCGCATCCGCAATACCGGAACGTCCGTGCCCGCCCAGCGAATCGATGCGGGCCTGCATGGTGAGGATGCCCGGAATGCGGTTCTGGCCTTGGCCGCAACCCGTGCGGAACTGTCATACAGCGACGGTTCGCAGGCCACGCGCGCGGTGGATTGGAACATGGCCCAGCTTGAGGCCATCGGCCAGGAGGCCTCCGAGGGAACGTTCAAGGCCGGCCAGACCCGTACCGTCGAAGGTGTGATCCGCCAGAGCGTCTATCCGGTGCCGTTCGCGGTGGAGCGCGCCGATCCATCGGTGTTCGCGTGGGATTTCAATGGCAAGCCGATGTTCATGTTCATCGCCACCGATGACACCGACGGCAATTGCGTGGATCCGAACGACGGTAGAACCCATATGCCGCTGCGCATCGCCGACTCCATCGAAGCGCTTTCCGACGCCGCGGGTGGACGGGCCAAGGAGATCGATCTGCTCGCATGCGGCGATCTCAATAGCGAAGATCGTCCGATGACCGGCTGCTTCTGGGCGCCGGAACTGCATGTGATCGGCGGCAAGCTGTCGGTCCTGTTCATGCCCTGCTTCGATGGGCCGCGCGTCAATCCCGACGGCACCCCCAACGATCGTGCCGGCAAACCGGACATGTGGACCGGCAGCTGCCACATCATGCAGCTCAAGCAGCATTCCGACGGCACGGATTTTGATCCGCGCGAGCCGGAGAACTGGACGGTGCCCGAGCCTATCCTCGACCCGGATGGCGAGACGCTCAATCCGATCCAGCGCATTTCGCTTGACATGACCGTGTTGTGCGATTCGGGCCGCTGGTACTACGCATGGCAGCAGGTCGGCAGCATCTGGATCGCCAGCTTTGACCCGGCTCGTCCGGCGAGGCTCACCAGCAAGCCGAAGCAGATCGTCGTGCCGGAATTCGCATGGGACAACATGATCGCCGAAGGACCGAACGCCATCGTGCATGACGGAACGATTTTCCTGATCTACTCGGGCTCGCTGGTCGGCATCGACTACACGACCGGCCTGGTCACCGCCCCGGCCGGACAGGGGGCCGATCTCACCGACGCCAGCGTATGGACGAAGCTCGATTATCCGCTGCAGAAGTCCGGCATGTACAACGGGCGTTGGCAGCTCGGCACCGGCCACGGCATGTGGTCGCATGACGAGGACGGCAACCTCATCTACGTGTTCCACAACGCCGAATACGAGCACGGCCGCTATGGTGGCCGCGACGCCCAGGTGCGCCGCGTGCACTGGTCCAAGGAGGGCATGCCCATCCTGGATATGCAAACGGCGGAGGAACTCGACCCCGACTATGCTGGTGTAACGATGGAGGTTGGTTTCTTCGATGCCGACTGCGTCCGCTGAATGACAAAAGGGGTATATATGCCGAAGCGAACGGGGGGAAACGGCGAGCATGTCGTGACCATGCGTGAGGTGGCCAAGGCGGCCGGAGTGTCGATCAAAACCGTCTCCAACGTGGTCAACGACTACGAATTCGTCTCGCAGGCCACGCGCGACAAGGTCAACAAAGCCATCGTGGAACTGGGATACACGGTGAACGTATCGGCGCGCAACCTGCGCCGAGGGCAGACCGGCATCATCGGCTTGGCCATTCCCGATCTGCAGATGCCGTATTTCGCGCAGCTGTCATCGCTGGTCATCGAAGAAGCGAAGAAAGTCGGTCTGCGCGTGATCGTGGAGCCGACGCAATATTCGCGCGATGGCGAGTTGGAAGCGCTGCACGGGTCCCAGCAGACGATGATCGACGGCCTGATCTACAGCCCATTGGAGCTTGGACAGGATGACGTCGAGCGGCTGAAGGTCGATTATCCGCTTGTGCTGGTTGGCGAACGCATCTTCACCGACCAGGTGGATCACATCGCCACCGAGAACGTGGAAGGCGCGAAGCGGGCCACGCAGTATCTGCTGACGACCGGTTGCCGCCGCGTGGCCGTGGTCGGCGTTCATCCGGGGGAGAAAGTCGGTTCCGCCGCACTGCGCTACCAAGGGTATCTTGAGGCGCTGGAGGAGGCCGGCGTCGAATTCGACGATCGGCTGGTCGTCGAATCGGGCATGTGGCATCGTAGCGATGGTGTGAGGGCCATGAACGCGTTGCTGGATTCCGGCGTCAAAGTCGATGGCGTCGTCGCGCTGAACGACATGCTGGCTTCCGGCGTGATGCACGCGATTCAGATGCACGGCTTGCACATTCCCGACGACATCTCCGTGGTTGGTTTCGACAATTCCGACGATTCACAGTACCTGTCGCCGGCGCTGACGTCGATCGCGCCGGGACTTGAGGCGGTAGCCCGTCTGTCGGTTAAGGTGCTCAAGGAGCGTATCGACGGCCGTGACCCGAATGCCGGCAAACCGGGGGGGAAGGTCTTCCGCAAGGTCGCATCGTCGCTGGTCGTGCGCCAATCCACCAAACTCCCCATCGATTCCCTCGTCCTCTGAGCTTTCGCTTGCCTTCCGGCAAGTTTCTCCCAGCGTGCGTACCCATTGAGTCGGCTCTTCCCCCAAGGTGCCGCCGCCGGGCATGGGCGCTCGGCCGTAAGCTTGGCCGAACGGCCTTGAGTGTGTCGAGCACCCATGACCGACGGCGGCACCGACATTGGCCTGAATGGCGCAAACGATGGGCGCCCATGCCCAGCGGCAGCACCGCATCCAAGCATCTTCCGACAATGACGCGCCCAAGTTGTTACAACGATGTAAGAATGATATATTCAACGTTGTAAATACTGGAACAACGGATTGGGAAGGACTAAACATGGTTGTTTACAACAATCCGATCGTGCTTCAGCGCGCAGACCCCTGGGTGCTCAAGGTTGACGGCGAGTATTATTTCACCGCCTCCGATCCGGAATACAACTGCATCGCCATCCGGCACGCGTCGAGCATCAACGATCTGCAGAAGGCTCCGGAGACGGTGGTGTGGCGCAAGCACGAATCCGGCCCGGCAAGCATCTACATCTGGGCCCCCGAACTACACCGCATCAATGGCGCATGGTATATCTACTTCGCAGGCGCCGCAACGGATTTCGAAGCATCCGGCCTGCCGACGCACCGCATGTTCGTGCTGGAGAACACCGACGACGATCCAACTTCCGACAACTGGGTGGAGAAGGGCCAGATCATCACCCCGATCGACTCCTTCGCACTTGACGCCACCACCGAGGTGATCGATGGCGTGCAGTACTTGGTATGGGCGCAGAAGGATCCCGCCATCGAAGGCAACTCCAATCTGTATATCGCCAAGATGGCCAATCCGTGGACGCTGGGCAGCGAGCCCGTCATGCTGACCAAGCCGGAATACGACTGGGAATGCATCGACTTCCTGGTCAACGAAGGACCGGCCTTCCTGTTCCATGAGAACAAGATCTACATCACGTATTCCGCCTCCGGCACCGGAGTTCCGTACGCCGTGGGGCTGTTGACCGCCGAGCGCGGCAGCGATCTGCTGGACAAGGCCTCCTGGACTAAGAGCCCGGTGCCGGTGTTTAAGACCTGCGCCGAGAACGGTCAGTATGGTCCGGGCCACAATTCATTCACCAAGTCCGAGGACGGCACCGAGGACCTGATGATTTACCACTGCCGCAACTACACGGAAATTAAGGGCGATCCGCTGTTCGACCCGAATCGCCACGCGCGCGTCGGTGTGGTCAAGTGGACCGCCGACGGTCCGGATTTCGGCGTGCCGGAACCTGATAATCTGTGGACCCCCACTACCGCGGACGTGTTGCCCGCTGATGGTGGCCCGCTTGCGGGAACTCCGGCCGTAGGCCACTGAGGGGCGTGGCCGGAGGGGTCACCCCGTCTATAACCCCATCCATAAAGCTGGCTGTTGTCGTCGGCGTGTTACCGTTTGTACAACGATGAAAATAGCTGTATAATCAAAATTACAACGTTGCAAATGAGCAGGGAGGCTCAATCGAAAAGGATTCTTCCCATTCGGATTGCAACGAGGAGCGGTCCAGCGATGGTCTGTTGAGGAAAAGGGAGGAAACAATGTCTACATCCAGGCATCTTACCGGGTTGCGGCGCTTTGCCAAGGCTGCCGTAGCCGTGTGTGCGTCACTTGGACTTGTGCTTGCCGCCGGAGGCTGTGGTGCCTCTTCGGGTGAAAGCAAGACCATTTACTTCTGGAACAATCTGGTGGGCGATGACGGTCCTGCAATGCAGCGCATCGTCAAGGAATACAACGCCCAGAGCGATTACAAGGTCGTTTTCCAGCCGATGAACGGCGGCGATCTGACCACGAAGATCTATTCCGTGATGCAGACCGGCAAGAACATCCCCGACATCATCATCGGCGACCAGTTCCAGACCGCCGTTCTGCAGTCCCAAGGTCTGCTCGACACCATGGACGATTGGCAGAAGGTCGCCCCGGACCTCAAGGAGAGCAGCTTCCTGCCCGCCACTTGGAAGGGCGTCACCGTCAATGGCAAGGCCTACGGCATTCCGCTGTATCTGTACCAGATGGCCATCTACTACAACAAGGACCTGGTCAAGAAGTACAACCTGCAGTACATCCTCGACGACGGATTCGTCACCATCGACGAGATCAAGGACCTCAAGGGCAAGCTACCCAAGGGCACCTACGCGCTGACTTACGGCAATCTGCCGTGGGCCTTCATGTCCCTGCTGTACGGCGCGGGCGGCACGCTTGAGAACGATATGGACGACCTGACCAAGGACGTGTGGCGCAAGCCCATGGAGAAGCTCAAGGAAGCGTACGACGCCGGTGTGATCGCCCCGATGGACGTCGACGGCGAGCAGGCGTTCGGTTCCGGCAAGGCCGTGTTCGCGCAGCTTGGCACGTGGGCGCAGGGCAATATGTCCAACACCTTGGGCGCCGACAAGATCGCGGAAGCCAACACCCTGCAGTACAGCGCCGACAATCCGGTGAACTTCTTCTACCAGTGCAACTGGATGCAGTTGAAGGATCCGCACCGCTCCGCGGCGAAATCCGCAGCCGCCGCCGACTTCGTCAAGTACGTGTACGAGCACTGGATGGATTGGTCTGAGGTCGGTTCCATCTCGCCGGCATACCGCGATCTGAACAACCCGGAGTACCAGAAGCTGATCCAGGCGTCCTTCACCAACAGCAAGAAGGAACGCGACTACATCAAGACCTCCAACTACCTCTACGGAGGCTATGCGACCGCTGGTTGGGGCACATACAACGACATCGTCTACGGCAATGTTGGTCTTGAAGAAGGTCTGAAGACCCTCGACCTCATGGCCCAGGGCCAAATCGAGATTCAGGAGGAATCGTGATGAGCAAGACATCTACGATCGGATCCGCAAAATCATCCATGAAGCGCAAGAACTCCATCTGGCACGCGCTGCCGTACATCGCTCCGCACTTCATCATCTTCGCCGTCTTCGGCATCATCCCGATTATCTTCGGCATTGGACTGGCGTTCACCCGCTGGAACATGGTCGGTGCGCCGAAGTTCGTCGGCCTGCAGAACTTCGCGAAGATCTTCAACCCCAGCACCTATTTCTACTCGATCTTCTGGCGTGATCTCGGCCACACTCTGCTCTTCGTGCTGGTCAGCGTGCCGCTGACCATCATCGTGCCGCTGCTGCTCGCCGTGGCGCTCAGCAAGAAGGGACTCAAGGGCGCTGGTCTGTTCCAGGCGATCTTCTACATCCCAGGTCTGATCTCCATCGCCGCCGGTGCACTGGTCTGGCGCATGGTCTTCAACTCCCAGTTCGGTCTGCTGAACACCACCTTCCACACCGACATCAACTGGCTCGGCAAGAACCCGTACGCATGGATCACCATCTTCGTACTCGTGCTGTGGGCCGGTATCGGCGGCAACCTCGTCATCTACCGTTCCGCGCTCTCCGGCGTGGACGAGAGCCTCTACGAAGCCGCGAAGGTCGACGGAGCCGGTCCGGTCAGGATCTTCTTCTCCATCACCCTGCCGGAAATCAAGCTGCCGTTGTTCTACACCACCATCATGACCACCACGGGCGCCTTCAACGTGTGGGGCCAGCCGGTCATGCTGACCAACGGCGGACCAAACTACCAGACCCAGGTGCTGCTGATGGATATCAGGAACCTCGCGTTCCCCGCCGGCCCTGCGGCCGCCGGCATGGCTTCCGCAATGGCATTGCTGCTGGGCATCATCCTGATGGCCATCGCCGCGATCCAGCTGATCTTCATGAATAAGGAGGACTGAAGATGTCCGCTGCAACCACAGTCAATGTCGCAAGCGCGGCAATTCCTGAAAACAAAACCAAAAAGGTCTCCCCGTCGCTGATCGCCGTCTATGTGGTGCTCGTCGTGCTGGCAGTCGTCTGGCTGCTTCCGGTGATCTACACCGTGACGACTTCGTTCAAGTCGGTGGCCGAATTCACCTCCAACGCGTTCAACTTCCTGCCCGCGAAGTGGGTGCTTGACAACTACATGACGCTGATCGAGGCATCCGCCAGCTACCCGGTCCTGAACTGGCTGGGCAACTCGCTGATTATCTCGACCGTGTTCGCAGTGCTGTCCGTGTGCATCGTCGCGCTCGCAGGCTTCGGCTATTCCCGTCTGAACTTCAAGTACCGCGATACGCTGTTCTTCGTCCTGCTGCTCATCTCGATGTTCCCTGCCGTGGTCAACATGATCCCGCAGTACCGCATCATCGCCTCACTCGGCTGGGTCAACACCTACTGGGCCTGCATCATCCCTGGCCTGGGCAACGTGGCGAACATCTTCCTGGTGCGCAACTTCATGAAGGGCATCCCGAAGGAACTGGACGAGGCGGCCGAAATCGACGGCGCCACTGATTTCCAGATCTTCACCCGCATCATGCTGCCGGCCATCCGCCCGATTCTGATCGTCATCTTCCTGTTCAGCTTCACCGGCGCTTGGAACGACTTCCTGTGGCCGACCTTGGTGTTCAACGACATCAACAAGATGCCGGTCACCGCTGGTCTGCAGCTGCTGAGCAACCAGATGGGCCAGTACAACCAGATGGGCTCCCTGATGGCGGCCACCTGCATGGCCATCATCCCGACCCTGCTGCTGTTCCTGTTCGCGCAGAAGTACTTCCTGCAGTCCCTGAACATCACCTCCGGCCTCAAGGGCTGATACCGGCCGAGTGAGATAATGCACAGGTCCGTCCCCAAACGGACGGGCCTGTGATTTTATCTTTCCCGAGCTGCGCATCGCACATCGGATGAGGCCACACCACGGAAAGGACCGATATGAATCCGCAAGGCAACACCATGCAGCCGCCGGCACCATTGGCTCGCAAGGCGGAACGAGTGCTGATGACCATCGCCGCCGCCTACAACGTGATCATGGCGTCCATCACACTGTTCATGTTCACCAGCTGGTTCAAAGGCCAAGCCTACGATCTGCTGGAACATAACGGTTTGCTGAAAACGGACTATTCCGCGGTGGACAACGCCTCGACGGTGGTGGGCATCTACGCGCTGCTGGTGCTGATTATCGGCATCGTCAGCTTCATCATGTCCATGCGGTGTCTCGCTCCCGGCACCACCAGCCGGTGGGTGATCATCTGGCTGGCAATCGTGGTGGTCTTCTCCCTGGGCACGATGGACCTCATCGGCCTTGCACTGTATTCCATCACCTTGGTCATCTATCTGGCCCGCAACAAGGCCATCGCGGCGCAGCAGGATGCGATCCGCACATGGGCCCGCACGCATCAGGGCTAATCTTCCTTCCCGAAGAAAGCTGTCGCTCTCGTGGCGGCGGCTTTCTTCGTATCCGCGCATGTTGACGCGGTACGTTATCGAACACGCAATTCACTTATCCAATTCATTCATTCACAACCACAAGGTGGGACCATGACCGACACAACCGACGACTACGGTTACCTGCTCGTCCACTTCATCGAGGATCCGGACGGCTACGCCGAGAAGATTTACATGGATATATCCGATGGAGACAATCCGCACCGTTGGGTGCCGCTCAACGATGGAAAGCCTGTGCTGGCTTCGCATCTCGGTACCACAGGCGTGCGCGATCCGCATATCATCCGCAATCCCGACACCGGCACGTGGTATATCATCGCCACCGATCTGCGTGTGTTCGGAGGCGACGGCGGCGGCTGGTACGAGTGGAGCCACCACGCCAGCACGAATCTCATCATCTGGGAATCCGACGATCTGCTCCATTGGAGCGAGCCGCGCATGCTTGACGTGTCCCGCAAGCCGGGCGGCTCCCATCTGGAGCTCGGCATGGCCTGGGCCTGCGAATGCCTTTGGGTGCCGGACTACTATCCGCAAGGCCATCATGGCGGTCGCGGCGCATTCGTCATGTACTGGTCCAGCACCGTGTTCGACGACGAGGATAGGACGCACGACGACAAGAACGTCTACTGCACCGTGCTGTGGGGCGCCACCACCGATTTCACGCAGGACACATTCGAATATGGTGGCGTGTTCATTGACAACCACGGCGACGCCATCGACACCACGATGATCCAACGTCCGTTGCCGGACGGCAGTGTACGCACGTACCGCATCACCAAGGACAACGCGCATGGCACCGGCATCTGGATGGACCGCACCGACGCGAAGCGCTGGTGGGAGCTGGGGACGGTCTGGACCAAGGTGCAGGACCGGATTGGCGCAGGCTACGTGCCGGACGGCAACCCCGGCGGCGTGGAAGGTCCTGCGGTGTTCGCCAACCACCACAACAACGGTGGACCGGACGACGAATGGTACTTGTTCGTGGACGTGATTCCGTCGATCGGATACCGTCCGATGGTCAGCCGCGATCTCGATCAGGGCTGGGTTCCGTTGCAGGCGGACGATTACTTCCTCACCGCGCATACGAAACATGGTGGCGTCGCCTCGCTGACACGCGCCGAATACGACCGTCTCGCCCAGCATGTGCATGCATTCTGACGAACGACGTTGACGACCGTGCGCCCGCGTGTGCACGCGGCAAAACCAAGGGGGCTTCCCGGAATAACCGGGAAGCCCCCTTTGCGTGTTCGCTGACCGCGACGGCAATCGCAGTCAGCGACTGCTATTGCTGCGATGTATCGCCATTGGCGCCGTTATTACCGGAATTATCGCCACTGGTTCCTCCGCCATTGCCACCGTTGGTGTCGTTACCGTCGCCGTTAGCGGGGATACCGCCACTATTACCGCCGTCGCCACCGCCCTGACCGGTATTCTGCGTTTCCTCGGTCTGATTCGGCGTGGTCTGTTGGGTGTTCTCCTCGGTGCGCGGAGTCACGGTGGTCTGCTGCTTTCTAGTCCAGGTCTTCTGCGCGCCGGTGCCCCACGTACCGTCCGGTCCGCCGACCTTGCCGTTATCGGTGGCGTCGGGGAACGTTTCGTTCGGAGTGTCGGCCAGTGCCTGCTTCATGTATTCGGTGAACAGATGCACGGGGTAGTCGCTGCCGCCGGTCCATCGGCCGAATGCGGGAATCTCCTGCGGGTTGCCGTTGTCGTCCGGATACCACATCGCCACAGAAGTCAGCATGGACGGCGTGTAGCCGATGAAGCTCGCTGCGTTGGAATCGTTTGCGGTGCCTGACTTGCCGGCAATGGTGTGCCCAGTGGCACGCGCCTCGGTGGCGGTGCCTCGCTGGACCACGCCGGTAAGCGCCTTCGTCACGAGATTCGCGTTGTTCGCTTCGAACGTCTGCTCCGCCGAGGTCGGCGCGTTGTACAGGTCGGTGCCGTTCGCCGTCTGCACTTGGGCAACGATATGCAGCGTCGGCTTGTTGCCTTGGTTGGCCAGTGTGGCGTATCCCTGCGTCATGTCCTTGAGGGTCAGGCCGTTGTTGCCGAGCACGGTGAACGGGTTGGAACCATCCAAAGACGAATCGTCAACGCCGGCCTGCCGTGCGGTTTCGGCGATTTTCTGCGCGCCGAGCTTGGTTTGCAGATCCATGTACACGGTGTTCGAGGATTGTTCCGTCGCCGTGTACAGGTTCACGTATCCCAGATTCTCGCCGCCGTAGTTGCTCACCGTTTCGGTGATGCCCGGGAACGTCCGGTACGAGTTGCCGTTGAAGTACGTGTTGAGGCTGACGCCTTCGTTGACGGCGGCCAGCAATGCGAACGGCTTCATGGTGGAGCCGACTTCGTACGTTGCCTGGGTGACGTTGTTGAGCTGCTTGGTCAGGTAGTCGTCTCCTGCGTACAGCGAGATGATGGAACCGTCCTTGGGGTTCACCGACAGCGCGCCGAACTGCATGCCGTCGGGCACGATGCCTTGCATGCCGTTTTGGGAGGGACTGATGGTGGAGAACATCAGGTCCTGCTTCGATTTGTCAATGGTGGTGACGATTTTGTAGCCGCCGGTTTCCAGGTCCTGCTTGCTGAACGCCTTGGTGTTGACGAGTTCGTTCTGCACCATCGTCAACAGGTATCCGTTCGGTCCGGACATCTGGTTGTTCTGTTGGATTTCGATGGTTTGCGGGAATTTCGCGGCTTTCTTCTCGTCCGGCGTGATGTAGCCGTCTTCGTCCATGATGTTCAGCACGCGCTTGTAACGTTTTTCAGCTTGCTTGGGATTCACGTCGGGGGTCCATACGCTCGGCGCGGGAATGATGCCGGCAAGCATGGCCGCTTCGGAGAGCGTCAGATCCTTCGCGTCCTTGCCGAAGTACGCTTTGGCCGCTGCCTGGATGCCGTATGCGCCACGGCCGAGATAGATGGTGTTCATGTAGTTGCACAACACCTGGCTCTTGTCCTGTGCTTGGGCGATTTTGACCGCCAGGAACGCCTCACGCAGTTTGCCCACGTACGAGGTGGTTTCGCCCAGATAATAGCGTTCCGCATACTGCTGGGTGATGGTGGAACCGCCCTGCCTGCTACCGGTGGTCAGGTTGTTGTAGAACGCGCGTGCGATGCCGATCGGATCGATGCCCTTATTGGTATAGAAGGAGCGGTCTTCCGAAGCCACAATCGCGTTGCCGACGTAGTCGGGCAGGTCTGCGCAGCTGATGATTTCGCGATTCTGCTCCGCATAGCTGCCGATCGGCGTGGTGCCGTCGTTGTAATACACGGTCGTCTTTTCAGCCAGCGCGAACTTTTCCGGCTGCGGGATTTCCGTGGTGATGTACATGTAGGCGAACAGGCCGATACCTGCCGCGATGAGCGCCGCGAAGATGCCGAGCACCCATTTGAGCACGAGATGCTTGTGTTTTCTGGTCTTTTTGGGTGCGCGATGCGAAGTGTGCTTCGGCCCCTGGGGCGGCTTGCTCAGCACTTCTCCATGGACCCCGTAGGTGGTGCCCACCCGTGGCGTCGTGGACGTTGCGCTGCCGCTGCGGGCGCTTTTTGAGCGTGAGCTGACACTTCGTGTTCGTGAAACCATGGTTTCCACCGTAGCCGAACGACCTGAAAAACAAGGGTGTAGATGGTGCTGTCCGACTGGAAAAACATGTTTTTGCGCAGCTTTTTTACAAATCGACAATCTGTTGACGACTGCCGTAATATGGCCGTTTTTCAGTGATTTTTCAGTTTACAATGCGGTTGTGGGTATGCTTGGGGATTGGTATACCTGCGAAATGCATAACAGAGGAGTCGTTTTCAGATGAGCATTCGAGTGGCTATCGCCGGCGTGGGCAATTGCGCCTCGTCGCTGGTGCAGGGCGTTGAGTATTACAAGGACACCAAGGACGAGGATAAGATTCCCGGCCTGATGCACAACAATTTCGGTGGCTACCGCGTGCGTGACATCGAATTCGTCACCGCGTTCGACGTCGATGCGCTGAAGGTGGGCAAGGACCTGTCCGAGGCGATCGGAGCCTCCCAGAACAACACCATCAAGTTCGCGGACGTGCCGAATCTGGGTGTGGAGGTGCTGCGTGGCCCGACCAACGACGGTTTGGGCGAGTACTACCGTCAGATGATTACGGAGTCGGACGCCGAGCCGGTGGATGTGGCGCAGGTGCTGCGTGACAAGAAGGTCGACGTGCTGGTTTCCTACCTGCCGGTTGGTTCCGAGAAGGCGGACAAGGCTTACGCTCAGGCCGCTATGGACGCTGGCTGTGCGTTCGTGAACTGCCTGCCGGTGTTCATCGCCTCCGATCCGGAGTGGGCGCAGAAGTTCCGTGACGCGGGTGTGCCGATCGTCGGCGACGACATCAAGTCCCAGGTCGGCGCCACGATCACCCACCGTGTGCTCGCCCGTCTGTTCGAAGACCGTGGCGTGCGCTTGGACCGCACCTACCAGCTCAATGTGGGCGGCAACATGGACTTCATGAACATGCTGCAGCGTTCCCGTCTGGAATCCAAGAAGATCTCCAAGACCCGCGCCGTCACTTCCGTGGTGCCGCACGACATGGATCCGCACAACGTGCATATCGGACCTTCCGATTACGTGGCTTGGCTTGACGACCGCAAGCTCGCGTTCGTGCGTTTGGAAGGCACCACGTTCGGCGATGTGCCGCTGAACCTCGAATACAAGCTCGAGGTGTGGGATTCCCCGAATTCCGCCGGTATTGTGATCGACGCCGTGCGCGCGGCCAAGATTGCGCTCGACCGCCATCTGGCCGGTCCGGTGCTGGCGCCGAGCTCCTACTTCATGAAGTCCCCGGCCGTGCAGCACGAGGATGGCGAGGCCCGCCGCTTGGTGGAGGAATTCATCAAGGGCGAGGTCGAAGGCACCGAAGAGCAGCTTGACGCCGATGTGGCGGCCGCGAAGGCCGCCGGCAAGGATGTGTGGCGCGCATAGCGTGCGTTGCTGACGGCAGACTTGCGATGGCAATGACAACCCATCTCGTAGGCCTCGACCCACTCGGCTGATTCGTAGGCAGAATCAGCATATAATGAAAATCCCTATGGCCTGGGGTAATGCCATAGGGATTTTTGTTGTCCCGGAACGCTGCGGCGGTGGTGGCCAATGGTCGTACACCGCAGCAGCACGAACGGGGAATCATATGTTGCGCAATCTATAGCGCGTCACTTTTTGAGGAGTGGTTCGACCTGCTGCTCGTACGCGGTCAGCGCGGTGTCGATCACATTGTGCATGTCGTAGTACTTGTACGTGCCCAGACGGCCGCCGAACACCGTGAGCGGCTCGGCCTTCGCGAGCTCCTCGTACCTCGCGTACAACGCCTTGTCGGCCTCCGTGTTGATCGGATAGTACGGCTCGTCCCCGCGCTCGGCGAAACGGCTGTACTCCTCCCACACCACCGTCCTGTCCGGGTTCTGCGACGCGCGGCGCTCCGGGTTGAAGTTCTTGAACTCGATCGCGCGGGTGTACGGCACGTCCGCGTCGGAGAAGTTCATCACCGGGCATCCGAAGTGGTCGCCCTCGTCGTAGCGCACCTCCTTGAAGTCCACGGTCCTCCACTTCAGCTCGCCGAGCGAGTAGTCGAAGTAGCGGTCCACCGGACCCGTGTACACGACCGGCACGCCTGCCGCCGCCAGCGCTGCCTTGTTGTACGGCTGGGACTCGTCGAAGAAGTCGGTCTTCAGGGTCACGTGGATGCGCGGGTCGTCGATCATGCGCTCCATCCATGCCGTGTAGCCGTCCGTGGGCAGGCCCTCCCACGTGTCGCGGAAGTACCGGTTGTCGTAGTTGAAGCGCACCGGCAGGCGCTTGATGATGCCCGCGGGCAGGTCCTTCGGATCGGTCTGCCACTGCTTGCCCGTGTAGTTCTTGATGAACGCCTCGTACAGGGGACGGCCGATCAGGCTGATGCCCTTGTCGTTCAGGTTCTGCGGATCCGTGCCCGCCAGCTCGCCCGCCTGCCGTTCGACCAGGGCCTTCGCCTCGGCCGGCGTGTAGCTCGCGTGGAAGAACTGGTTGATGGTCCCGAGGTTGATCGGCAGGGGATACACCTCGCCGTCGTGCGTGGCGTACACGCGGTGCACGTAGTCCGTGAAGCTTGTGAAACGGTTCACGTAGTCCCACACGCGCCTGTTGGACGTGTGGAACAGGTGCGCGCCGTACTTGTGGATCTCCGCGCCGGTCTCCTCGTCCATGTAGCTGTACGCGTTGCCGCCGATATGGTCGCGCACGTCGATGATCTCGACCCTCACGCCCAGGTGCTCGACGGCCTGCTGGGCCACGGTCAGGCCGAACAGGCCCGCGCCCACGACCACCAGATCGGGATACTCCACCGCATCAGTCATAAGAAAACAACCTTCCAAACGTTATCGATGCTTATCGCAGCCACGCAAACGCACAGGGATGGCGTGCGATTCCTTCTCAAGTGTACCCGTGCGTCTAGTCGGTGCGGCGAGGTCCGGGCATGGTGTAATATGGCAAGAGCCTCCGCGTGGCGGTATGTCACCCAACTCCCCCAGGGCAGGAATGCAGCAAGGGTAAGTGGCCTCTTCCGGGTGCGTGGAGGTTTTTCTATATCTTCTCCGATTCGTTCCCCACAGTAGGGGCGATGCCGTATTCTCGGTGACTATGACCAACGAATTCAAGCCACTTGTCCGAGATCCACAGCAGCCTGTGAACATGCTTCAGCAGCCCACGGCAGCAACGCCTGCGGAACCGTTGGAATCGTTGTCGTTCCCTGATATGCGCGAAGTCGAGGCGGTGCTTTCTCCGCAGGATGTCAACAAAGGCTTGGCTCAGGCGGATCCGCTGACCCGCCATCCGCGCGTGTCCAGCATCGTGCTGTGCGTGGTGTTCGGTCTGCTGATGCTTGCCGCTTCCGCCGGCGTCTGGTGGCTTGGCGTGCGTACCATGGACGGCCAAAGCTATGAGGATATCGTCTGGTCGAAATTCGATGCCGCGTTGCCGGGTTGGCTGGCGCCGGTCGTGCACGTCTTCGCCATTTCCGCAGTGGTCATCACCACCAGCGTCATCATGGGGGCAATCGCGTTTGCCGTGCTGATCGTGCGCAAACGGTGGCTGTCGATCGCGCAGCTCGCTGTATTCGGAGGCCTGTGTTTCGCCGCGGCCGAACTGTTGAAGCCGCTGCTGCCACGCCCGTATCTTATTAATTTGGAATCGAATCCTAATAATTCCGCGCCTTCCGGGCATGTCATCCTTGCCGCTGCGGCAAGCGTGATGCTGCTGTGCGCCGTGCCGCGCGTGCTGCGTGCGCTGGTGGCGGTGATTGGTTGGGCGTATACGGTGCTGGTCGGATTGTCGGTGATCGCGGCGCAATGGCATCGTCCGACCGACGTGATTATGGCGCTGCTGATCGTCGGCGGACTGGCGTTGCTGGCGCTTGCCACCACGTTCGCCAGCAGCATGGATGAGCCGGGCACGCGCGTCTCGTCGGCAAGCGTGCAGATCGTCGGCAGTGTGATGCTGACGATTGGCGTATTGGGCATCCTGTACGGCGCGTATATCATCTGGCAGATTCAGCCGGGACTCGCCATGAGCGCCGAATGGACGAATGCCGGCGCGTGCGCCTCCACGGCGCTGCTGACGGCCGCCGATTCCGCGCTGGTGCTTGGCATAACGCTCGCCATGCGTCAGCTGACCGCCTCGCCGTTGACGAAACTGGGTTTGGTGGGAGCGCCGCCCGCGCCGCCGAAGCGCTGAAAACAGCCGGTTCCGGGCATGCTGCCGTCCATGCGCCACACGGGCGGTTTGCCATTTCTCCGTATTCAGTGAGTATTATTGCGTTGCAAACACTAGTAATAAGGAGTGGCTATGGCTACCGGCAGCAAGCTCGTTATTGTGGAGTCTCCTACCAAGGCGAAGAAGATTGGCGGATACTTGGGCTCCGGATACACGGTCATGGCATCGGTCGGCCATATCCGCGACCTTGCTCAGCCCAGCCAGGTGCCGGCGGCCGAGAAAGCCAAATACGGCAAGTTCGGCGTGGATATCGAAGACGGATTCAAGCCGTATTACATCGTGGACGGCAACAAGAAGAAAACCGTTGCCGACCTGAAAAGCGCGCTGAAGAAGGCAGACACCCTCTACCTCGCCACTGATGAGGATCGCGAAGGTGAGGCGATCGCATGGCATCTTGTGCAGACGCTGAAGCCGAAGGTGCCCGTCAAGCGCATGGTGTTCCACGAGATCACGCCGGAAGCGATCAAGGCGTCGCTGAACAACACGCGTGATGTGGACGCCGCCATGGTGGACGCCCAGGAAACCCGTCGTATTCTGGACCGTCTGTACGGCTATGAGCTGTCCCCGGTGCTGTGGCGCAAGGTCGGTCCGGGCCTGTCCGCGGGCCGCGTGCAGTCCGTGGCCACCCGTCTGATCGTGGAACGTGAGCGTGAGCGCATGGCGTTCGTGCGTGCCCCCTATTGGGATGTCACCGCCACGCTGGAAGCGCCCGACGCCGACGGCAACAATGTTGCGTTCGATTCTCGCATGGTGTCGCTTGGCGGCCGTCGTTTGGCCGGTTCCAAGGATTTCGGCGATGATGGCCAGCTGACCGCCGCCGGCGTCAAAGACAACGTCGTGCAGCTGGACGAAACGCACGCGAATGCGATCGCGCGATCGCTGGAATATGCGACGTTCACCGTCTCGTCGATGGAAACCAAGCCGTACCGTCGCCGTCCGGTGCCGCCGTTCACCACGTCCACGCTGCAGCAGACGGCCGGCAATCGCCTTGGCATGAGCTCGCGCCAGACCATGCGTGCCGCGCAGGGCCTGTACGAAAACGGTTTCATCACGTACATGCGTACCGATTCGGTGACGCTGTCGCAGGAGGCGATCGCGGCCGCCCGTGAAGCGGTGTCGCGGCACTTCGGCGAAAAGTACTTGTCCGATGCGCCCAAGCAGTACGCCACGAAGACGGCGGGCGCGCAGGAAGCCCATGAATGTATCCGACCGGCGGGCGCGCATTTCCGCGATCCGGCTGAAATCGCCACCAAAGTGCCGGCCGACCAGCTCAAGCTGTACACCCTGATCTGGCAGCGCACGCTGGCCTGCCAGATGGCCGATGCGACCGGTTCCACCGCCACCGTGCGTCTGTCCTCGCCGACCGAATCCGACGGCGAGGCCATGTTCCAGGCGTCCGGCACCGTCATCGAATTCCCCGGCTTCATGAAGGCCACCGGCGAGGGCCGCCGTAGCGTTGCCGACGCGAAGAAGAGCGCCGAGGCGGCGGGCGTGAAGATTGGCGATAAGGCCGAAAAGTCTGCGAAGGCTTCGAAGAAAACCGATGACAACGTTTCCCTGCCGCCGATGCAGCCGGGCGACGAGCTTGCCGCCGTGGACGTTGCCGCGGACGGCCACGAGACCCAGCCGCCGGCGCGCTACACCGAAGCGTCGCTCGTCAAAACGTTGGAACAGAAGGAAATCGGCCGTCCGTCCACGTATGCGAGCATCATCTCCACAATCATCGACCGCGGGTACGTGTACGAGCGTGGCCGTGCGCTGATTCCGTCCTGGCTGGCGTTCTCCGTCACCAAACTGCTTGAAACGAAGTTCCCGAAGTATGTGGATTACGAGTTCACCGCCGATATGGAAACCGGCCTCGACCAGATTGCTGGTGGCCATGAGACCGGCAAGGCGTGGCTGACCCGCTTCTACTTCGGTTCCGGCGATGGTGCGGCCCAGTCCGCCGACGAGGCGCATGAGGGCCTGCAGCAGCAGGTGGCGCAGCTTGGCGAGATTGATGCGCGTGAGATCAACACCATCGATATCGGCGATGGCCTGCACGTGCGTGTCGGCCGTTATGGCCCGTATCTTGAGGACATGAAGCATCTGGATGCGGAAGGCAATCCGAAGCGCGCCTCGCTGCCGGATACGCTCGCTCCGGATGAGCTGACCGTCGAGGTCGGCCACGATCTGATTGAAAACCATTCCGGTGGGCCGCGTGAACTGGGCAAGGACCCGGTGTCCGGCGGCACCGTCGAGGTACGCAATGGCCGGTTCGGCCCGTACGTGGCGTTGGTCATGCCGAGCGCGGAAGATGCCGGCGATACCGCTGCCGAGTCCGCCGCAGGCAAGGCGGGCAAGACGAAGCGTTCCGGCGGTAAGAAGGCGGCTTCCGACCGTCCGAAGATGGCGTCGCTGTTCAAGACGATGAGTCCCGAATCGCTGACGTTGGAAGACGCGCTGAAACTGCTGAGCCTGCCGCGCGAAGTCGGCTCCTACGATGAGGCGAACGCCGAAACCGGCGAAATGCAAACGGTTACGGTCATGGCCAACAATGGCCGTTACGGCCCGTACCTGACCAAGACCGGTGCCGACGGCAAGTCCGACACGCGTTCGCTGGCTTCCGAAGACGAGATCTTCACCGTCGACTTGGAGAAGGCCAAGGAACTGTTCGCGCAGCCGAAGTACGGACGCGGTCGTGGACGTGGCGCGGCCAAGCCGCCGTTGCGCGACTTGGGCACCGATCCGGAAACCCAGAAGCACGTGACCATCAAGGACGGCTTCTACGGCGCGTACATCACCGACGGCGAGACAAACCGTACACTGCCGAAGCAGTATGCGCCCGAATCGATCGAACCGGCCGAGGCGTTCCGCCTGCTGGCGGAGAAGCGCGCGCAGGGGCCGTCGAAGCGTCGTGGCCGCAAGACGGCTGCGAAGGGAGCCAAGAAGGGCGCTGCCAAAGGAGCGAAATCCGCGAAGAAGGTGAGCGCGACCGAACAGGCGCGTGCCGACCGCCGCGCCAAGGTGCGTGAACTGGCCGACAAGGGTTGGGCGAATACGCGTATAGCGAAGGAGATCGGCTCCACCGCGTCCACCGTGAAGGCTGACGTCGACTGGCTGACCGCCAACGAAGGCTACGCGCGTCCTGAAGTCGTTCCCGCACGCTGACGTTATGCGGCGCGGAAACGTCGCACGATCTGATGTTCCGCAAGACAATCGGCATCGTGCGACACCAAGCCGTGGGCCGAATGGCCGGGCACGGCAGGGGCGCACGGTACAGTGAAAGGCATGCAGGGCACTTTTATCTCGTTTGAAGGCGTTGACGGCGTGGGCAAGACCACGCAGGTCGAACGGTTGCGCGCATATGTTGAATCTCAGGGCCGCGAATGCGTGGTCACGCGCGAGCCGGGCGGCACCGCATTGGGCGTGGCGATTCGCAAAATGCTGTTGCACGGCGTGGATACGGGGGATGAGAACGATTGTGCCGACATCGCCCCACGTACGGAGGCGCTGTTGTTCGCCGCCGACCGCGCGCAGCACGTCGCGGAAGTGATTCTGCCCGCTCTGCAACGCGGCGCGGTGGTCATCACCGACCGGTATCTCGATTCCTCTTTGGCGTACCAGGCGGGCGGCCGCGAGCTGACGGCCGCGGAAATCCGAAACCTGAGCATGTGGGCCACGAACGGTCTGCTGCCGGAACGCACGTATCTGCTGGATATGGATCCGGCGCAATCGCATGCGCGGCTGCAGCATGCCGAAGACCGCATGGAGGCGGCCGGCAACGACTTCCAGCGTCGCACACGCGTCGCGTTCCTCGACTTGGCTGAACGTGAGCCGGAACGGTTCCACGTCATTGACGCAAGCCAGTCCATCGAAGACGTGTGGGCGCGTATCAAAGCCGATTTCGACACCGTGAGCACCGCTGACGGGGGTATCGCATGAGCGTGTGGAACTCCATAGTAGGCCAAGCGCAGGTGGTCGAACAGCTGAAGGCCATCGCCAGCGGCGACCCGAAGGCCATCGCGCAGTCGTGGCTGATTTGCGGCCCTCCCGGATCGGGCCGTTCCAACGTTGCCCGCGCGTTCGCCGCCGCGCTCGAAAGCCCCGATCATGGCCTGAACGATGAGCCGACCAAAACCACCGAGCAGGTGCTTGCCGGCACCCACCCCGACGTGAGCGTGCTGGCCACCAACAAAGTGACCATCGGCATCGACGAGGTGCGTGACATCATCACCACATCCGAGCAGATGCCCGGCACCGCGCCGTGGCGCATCATCATCATCGAAGACGTCGACCGCATGATGGAACGCACCACCAACGTGCTGTTGAAGGAAATCGAAGAGCCGAGCCCGCACGCCATCTGGCTGCTGTGCGCGCCCAGCGCCCAAGACGTGCTGCCGACCATCCGCTCGCGCACGCGCATCGTCAACCTGGCCGTACCGTCCAACCAGGCGGTGGCGAAATTCTTGGAATCGCAAGGTTTCGAGCCGAATATCGCGGCGCGTGCGGCACGATTGTCGGAGGGGCACATCGGCATCGCGAGCCTGTATGCCAAGGACGAACGCGTCATGACGGACCGCGACGAGCTCATCGTCGGCGTGCTCGGCTTGCATCGCGCGTCGGACGCCGTGCTATTGGCCGGCAACCTCATCGACAACGCGAAGGCGCAGGCCGAAGCGGAAGTCAACGTCAAAGCGTCCGAAGCGGAAGCCGATTTCCGCCGCATCAACGGGCTCGGACCCAAAGACCGCATACCCCCGAAACTGCGTGGCGCATACAATGCGATCGCCAAAAAAGACGAGCTCAAACGACGCGCCACCAGACTCACGCGTGACGTGCTCGACCGTGCGCTCAATTCGGTCGCCAGCATCTACCGTGACGTGGCGGTACTGCAGAACAACGCCGAGGACGCGGTGGGACTCATCAACCTCGAAAACCGTTCCGCCATCACGGAATTGTCGGTACGGCTCGACCGTACGGGGGCCGTGCGCCGGCTGGAGAACATCGCCACCGCGCGCCGCAGGCTCAATGGCAACGGCAATCCGGTTTTGGTGTTCGAAGCGCTGTTCTGCGCGCTGATTCCATGATTTTCGTAATTTCCAGTAATTACCGGCGATTCGATTCGCGATTCACCGGCGGAACACCGAGGAATCCCGCACAATAAGCTGCGGGGCGAGCATGACGCGGGGCGCGCGCACGTTGCCGCCGGACGCATCAGTCGTCTCAGCCGCGCCTTCGGCAGGGCCGGAAGCCAGCAATCGCAAGCATTCCGACACAATACGCTCAAACGGCGCACGCACCGACGTCAGACGGGGCATGGTGGTACGCGCTATGGCGGAATCGTGGTAGCCGACCACCAGCACGTCCTCCGGCACGCGGATTCCCAACGCATCGAACGCCACCATCACACCGAATGCGATCGCATCGTCGGCGCAGACCACGGCCTCCGGCTGCACGAGCGGCCCGTTGAACAGCCGCATGGCGCAATCGAAACCGCGCTGCACGGTACGTTCGCCGAACTGGTTCCAGTTTTCGCTGGTGGCAAGCCCGTAAGTGCGCATATGCGTGTGGAATGTGGCGAACAGTTCCGCCGATTCGAAAGACAGCTCATTACCGGCCATATACGCGGCGGACGCGATGCCCTGCTCGGCCAGATGTTTGACGATTGCCTCCATCGCGGCGTTTTCGTCGATGCCTACCACGGACACGCGCGGCGCGGTCTGCCGTCCGCAGATCTGCACGATCGGCAGCGTGTTCGCGTACTGGTTCAGCGTTCCGGCAAGGTCCGCGCCGGCCGCGGGCACCACGATCAGCCCGTCCACATGGCGGTTGGCCAGCGATTCGATGCGTTCCGCCTGCGCTTCCTGCGTGGCTCCGATGCCCAGCAACAGCTGTTGCGATTCGGTGTCGATGGTCGGCTCGATCTCGTCGAGCAGTTGCGCGGCGAACGGTTCCGTGGCGCTCGGAATGACCAGGCCGATGGTTTTCGTCACGTCGCTGCGCAGCGCGCTCGCCGCGTAGTTGACTGAATAGCCGAGCTGTTTGGCGGCTTCGCGCACGCGGCGGGCGATATCGTCGTCCTTGCCGCGTTTGCCGGACAGCACGCGTGAGACGGTGGCGATGGACACGCCGGCCGTCGCCGCGACGTTGGTGATTGAGCTGCCGCTGTCGGTTCTGCCTGCCATGCGCTGTCCTTTCCGTCGTGTCCGGCTTGCGTTTGCCGGCTCCCTAAGTGTTTTTCAAAATGCCCTAGAGGGTGCCCTGAACCCCTGTGTGCTTCTCGGTCAAAGGTCTGGTCTGATGAACCGGTTCGAGCCGCGAAGAACCTATTAAGAATAGAACGACCGCCCGTCGAATATGGCGGGCGGTCGAAACGTTCGTACGTCAGTGCGTCAGCGCGTTATGCGCGGTGCGTCACTCGGCGTTGACGAGGATGTTGGCCAGGTTGTCGGCCACGGCCTCGGCGTTGTCGCCTTCGACGTTGATGACCACGGTGTCGCCCTGCTTGATGCCCAGACCCATGATGGACAGGATGGAGCCGGCCGGAACGGCGTTGCCGCCTTCCTTGGCGATGGTCACGGTCTGGCCGGAAGCGGTGACGGCCTGTGCGAACATGGCGGCCGGACGGGCGTGAATGCCGACCGGATCGTTGATGACGAGATTGCGGGTTGCCATAATGGTCTCCTTTGTTGTGGTTGGTGGTTGGTTTGCTTACGTTGGGTTGTCTCGATATTTACACGTCGATGTATATCGATTTTTGCATATCGATTGCATTATGCGGCTTTTGCCGGCATCTGCATTTCTTGCGATTATCATAGCACAGTTTTTACGAAACACAGAAAACGTTTACCGGTTTTGTTTTGCGGGAATTTCGTGTATACTAATCGCAGGCTGAAAATGATTTACCGGCAAAGACGGTGGGGATCATTGCAGTAACTCACCTATGCAAGGCAGGCATAATCCTGCAATCGTTTGCGTATCCATATTTTTTCCAAGGAAACAGGAAAAGGAGTTCTCATGAACATTAAGGGTGTTGGTATCGGTCGTGGCGTCGCAGTCGGCCCGGTCATTCGCATGGCCGCTCCGCTGCCGGAACCGTCGGACGCTCCGCGCGCCGAAAACATCTCCGCGGAAACCGAAATCGCCCGCGTCGAAAAGTCGCTCGCCCTCGTCAACGCCGACCTGAACCGTCGCGCCGAAGAGGCCGCCAACGGCGACGAAGGCGCCAAGCAGGCCGCCCCGATCCTGCAGGCCATCGCCATGTTCGCCTCCGATCCGTCCCTTGCGCAGTCCATCAAGGACCTCATCAACCAGGGCAAGACCGCCGAGCGCGCCGTGCTGGAAGGCTTCGGCGCGGTCGAAGACATGTTCCGCGCCATCGGCGGCTACCAGGCCGAGCGTGCAGCCGACCTGCATGACGTCGGCCAGCGCGTGATCGCCGACCTCATGGGCGCTCCCGCTCCGGGACTGCCGGTCAGCGAAACCCCGTTCGTGCTCGTCGCCGAAGACCTGTCCCCGGCCGACACCGCCGCGCTCGACATGAGCAAGACCCTGGCCATCGTCACCTCCCAGGGCGGTCCGACCTCCCACACCGCCATTCTGGCGCGCGCCCGTGGCATCGTCGCGGTCGTCTCCGCCGCCGAAGCCGCCGAACTTGAGAACGGCACCAACGTCATCGTCAACGCAGCCAAGGGTGAGATCGTGGTGAACCCGAGCGAAGACGAGATCGCCGCCGCCGAAGCCGCCAAGTCCCGTGCCGCCGCAGCCAAGGAACTGCGTGGCAAGCCGGGCGCCACCAAGGACGGCCATCTGATTCCGCTGCTCGCCAACGTCGGCAAGCCGTCCGATGCCGCGAAGGCGCTGGAATACGGCGCCGAAGGCGTTGGCCTGTTCCGTACCGAATTCCTGTTCATCGGCAACTCCGAGCCGCCGAGCGTCGAAGAGCAGACCAAGGCCTATACCGAGCTGCTCAGCCAGTTCCCGGGCAAGAAGGTCGTGATCCGCATGCTCGACGCCGGCGCCGACAAGCCGCTGCCGTTCCTGACTCCGGAAGACGAGCCGAATCCGGCCCTCGGCCTGCGTGGCCTGCGTACCCTGCGCGCCCACATGGACGTGCTCGAAGGCCAGCTCAAGGCGCTCGCCGCCGCCGACGCCGCAACCGACGCGAACCTGTGGGTCATGGCCCCGATGGTCGCCGACCAGCATGAGGCCGACTACTTCGTCAAGCTCGGCAAGAGCTTCGGTCTGAAGTTCGTGGGCGCGATGGCCGAAGTGCCGTCGATCGCCCTGATGGCCGACAAGGTGGCTGACGTGGCCGACTTCGTGTCCATCGGCACTAACGACCTGACCCAGTACACCCTTGCCGCCGACCGTACCCTCGGCTCCGTGGCCAACTATCAGACCGCATGGCATCCGGCGGTGCTGCGCGCCATCAAGATGATCTGCGACGCGGGCAACGCCAAGGGCATGCCGGTGGGCGTGTGCGGCGAGGCCGCGGCCGATCCGGATCTGGCGGTCGTGCTGGCCGGTCTCGGCGTCAACTCGCTGTCCATGACCCCGGTGGCGCTGGACGATGTGCGCGCCTCCCTCGCCGAAGTCACCTTCGAAGAGGCCAAGGCCAAGGCGGCTGCAGCCCTCAATGGCGACTTCTACAAGCCGGCCGAGTGATTTTTCCCCCTTCTTTCTTTCGCTCGGCTATTCCGGACTTTGCGGCTGCGTCATCGCGGCCGCAGGATTCCGCCACTGCAAATGTGCCTATGAGAGCGATTCGGTTCTGATGGGCCCTGTTTCCCAGAATGACCCCGTTTCGTGCGATCGCCGCGCGGACGGGGTCGTTTCGGTTGCGGGTTGTGTCGATTGCTGCGATTGCGTCGATTGCGCCACCGGCGTAGACGCGTCATACGGCCGCGTCGCGTCACGCGCATGCGCGATACTGGAAGCATGAAGATTTCCGCAGATTTCACCGTCATTCCCGACGCGTTCGCTAAGGCGGCGCCGCCTGAGAACTGCATCGACGGCACTCCGATCGTTTCCTTCCCCTTCTATATCGACGAGCTCGACCCGTCCGTGCAGTTTCTGCATTGGGAATTCGTCGATCCCGATTCCATTCCGGTGTGCGGTTTCCAGTGGAACCATTGGTCGCTCGCCAATCTGCCCGTGGACGCGCTGATGTACGATTTCAACGATTCACATGCATTGGCGATTCCGGCCGATTTTTCCCGCACGGTTTCCGCGATGATTCCCGAGACGGTGCAGGGACGCACGTCCGCCGCATCGCCGTTGTTGAAAGGCCGTAGCGACGATCCCGCCGTCACCATGCGTTACAACGGTCCGTATCCGCCTGATCGGGATCACGAATACTACCTGCACGTATGGGGCACCACCGCGCCTCTCAATGGTCTCAATCAAGGCTTCTGGCTCAACGAGATGGAACGCGCGTTGCGTAATTCCGGTGCGATCGCGGACCAAGGCGCTATCTTCCTGACCGGCAAGGCGTGACCGGCGAAACCGGCGAGAACAGCCGGCAAGGCGCAAACCGCGTAATCGCAAGAAAATACCAAAGAATACCGCAAACGTAAACAAAACAAACGAAAGGAACCTACATATATGGCATGCACCACGATTCTGGTCGGCAAGGACGCAAGTTATGACGGATCGACCATCATCGCCCGCAATGAGGACAGCGCGAACGGCGAATTCTGCCCGAAGCGCTTCATCGTCGTCAAGCCGGACGAGCAGCCGCGCCACTATAAGAGCGTGCTGTCCCATGTGGAAGTGGATCTGCCGGACGAGCCGTTGCAGTACACGGCCGTGCCGAACGCGGATCTGAAGGAAGGCATTTGGGGCGAAGCCGGCGTCAATGAGGCGAATGTGGCCATGAGCGCCACCGAAACCCTCACCACCAACGAGCGCGTGCTCGGCGCCGACCCGTTCGTGGAACTCACCCCAGCCAAAGGCAAGAAAGGCGAAGACGGCTACGAGCCGGAAGTGCCCGGCGGTATCGGCGAAGAGGACTTCCTCACCCTCGTGCTGCCGTATGTCAAGACCGCCCGTGAAGGCGTGGCACGTCTCGGCGCGCTGCTCGAACAGTACGGCACGTACGAGATGAACGGTGTCGCCTTCTCCGATGTGGATGAGATCTGGTGGCTTGAAACCGTCGGCGGCCACCACTGGATTGCCAAGCGCGTGCCGGACGAAGCATACGTGACCATGCCGAACCAGCTCGGCATCGACGAATTCGACCTTGACGATGCCCTCGGCGACCAGGAGGAGCATATGTGCTCCGCGGACCTCGGTGAATTCATCGAACGCAACCACCTCGACCTGGCCGTGGAGAACGTCACCCCGTTCAATCCGCGTGACGCGTTCGGCTCCCACTCTGATTCCGACCATGTTTACAACACCCCGCGCGCTTGGTACATGCAGCGCTTCCTCAACCCGTACGACGAGCAGTGGGACGGTCGGGACGCCGACCACCAGCCGACTTCGGACGACATTCCGTGGGCCCGCCAGCCCGATCGCAAGATCACCATCGAGGACGTGAAGTACGTGTTGAGCTCCCACTATCAGGGCACCCCGTACGATCCGTACGGCAAGCTCGGCGACCAGCATTCGCGCCACATGTTCCGTCCGATCGGCATCAACCGTCAGAGCCAGCTGTCCGTCATGCAGATCCGCCCGTACCGCCCGCAGGTCAACCGTGCCGTGCAGTGGATCGCCTACGGCTCCAACCCGTTTAACACGCTCGTGCCGTTCTTCCCGAACGTCGACTCCACGCCGAAGTACCTCGAAGACACCACCACGCGCGTCACCTCCGAGAACTTCTACTGGGAGAACCGCATCATCGCGGCCCTGTGCGACGCCAGCTTCGCCGACACCGCCAACGCGGTGGAGCGCTACCAGGAGAAGACCGGCGGCATGGGCCACCGCATGGTAGCCGCCACCGACGAGCAGATCGACCGACTGGTGGAAGGCGTGGTCGACGAATTCGACGCCGAAGACGAGATCGGCGACGTGCAGCCGATGGAACCGGACGAAATCATCGAAGCCGTCCGCAACGGCGAGGCGCGCGAAGTGCTCGCCACCGCCAACGAGACCATGGCCGCGCAGCTTAAGGCGGAAACCGACAAGCTGCTCGACTCCGTGCTCTACACCACCAGCATGAATATGAAGAACGGCTTCCACATGTCCGACTTCTGATCGTTCCCTGATGGGATGGCCGGTATTTTTCCGCGATTGCATATCGTTGCATAACGCCGGAAATACCGCCAAGATCAACGGCTCCCGCACTGCGCTCGCCACCGTCCGTTCCGTATGACGGCCGGACGGCGTCCGCTGTATGGGAGCCGTTTTCTATTGCTGACGCTCGTTCACTAGAATGTTGCTTATCTGTGTTGTTCCGGCCATGTTCGGCGCTCGACGCCGCCTGGCGGAAGGCTTCAAGAAAGGACTCCAGTGACCAGCATTGAGGATTTCACCAGCCAGTACGGCTTGGTGCAGAAGATTGATGCGTTCGGCTATCTCGATTACCTGAAGAGCAATCCGGATGCGCCGCGCAAGCATGGCAAGGTCGTCCTCGTCACCGCCGACACCCCGTTGAAGGCGTCCCGCGGTGAGGGCAAGACCACCACCACGATTGCGTTGATCGATGCGTTGCGCGAACGTGGCATCGACGCGGCAGCCGTGCTGCGCCAGCCGAGCATGGGCATCACCGCAGCCGGTTCCAAGGGTGGCGCGTCGGGCGGCGGCAAGGCCTCCCTGACCCACCCGGAGCTGATCGACTGGGGTCTGTGCGGTGAAATGGGAGCCATCGAGGCCGCCCAGAACCTGTTGGTCTCCTTTGCGGAGAAGGCTGTTGACGACGGCAAGCTGGACACCATCCTCGTACCGCGCGTCTCCGAAGTGCCGTCCCGTTCCCTGCGCCAGATCGCAGTGGACCGTGGAAAGGGCGACGTGGCTGAGCGTGTGGTGCTCACCCCGACCTGCGAGCTCATGCAGATCGTTGTGCTGTCGCGTTCCATGGATGAGATCTCCGAGCGCGTTGCCAAGATGGTCGCCGGCACGAAGGATGGCAAGGCCGTGACCTTCGGCGAATTCGTTGACCTGTGGCGTATCACCGGCATCCTCGGCGACGCCGTGAAGCCAGCCAAGACGGAGACCGTGAACGGCTCTCCGGTGTACGTGCACGGCGGCCCGTTCGCCAACGTGTCCATCGGCATTCCGACGC
>OLRV01000825.1_pt1 | contig 29215 bp, 25 predicted proteins | sample 1672421 | NCBI WGS metagenome assembly OLRV01 (sample SAMEA3136684, study PRJEB25190) | human gut metagenome | biome: human gut; feature: human-associated habitat; material: faeces | place: Austria | collected 2013
GGACTTTTCCGGGCAGGCCCTTGTCTATCTGAATAGTGTCGCGCAGGTGCATCTCTCTGCCGCCCGAATCCTGCTGACGCCGCAGAGCAGCACACAGCTTTACGGCGCGAAGGCCATGGAGGAGGAGATTATCTCCACTTTCACCATTGAGCAGGTGGATTTCTCCCGCGACAGTGTCCGTAAGATACTCTCCGGCTTTGCTCCGGCAGATGAAAGCGAGAACCGTATTTATGGCATGAAGAAGGGGCTGGAATTCATCAGCGATCCCGCCAACAGGATCACCGAATCATCCATCCACCATCTGTATGAGACTGCCATCGGTGCCTATCTGCCGGAGGAAGACCGTCTGCACCCCGGCAGCTTCTATCGGCACGACAGCGTGTACGTTGTCGGCTCCAAGGTGGAGCATACCGGCCTGCCGTGGCAGCAGCTGCCGGAGCGCATGGGGGAGCTGGTGCGCTTTATCCACGAGGATTCCGACAGCAACGACCTGCTGAAAGCGGCCCTGATCCACTTCTATATTGCCTATCTGCACCCCTACTTTGATGGCAACGGCAGAATGGCGCGGCTGATGCACCTGTGGTATCTGGTACAGCAGGGGTATTCCTCCGCCCTGTTCGTGCCGCTGTCTGAGTATGTCAACAAGAGCCGCAAGGGGTACTATGACGCCTATACGCTGGCCGAGGAGAATGCACGCATCAGCGGCGTGCTGGACGTAACGCCGTTTTTGGTGTATTTCATTGAGAATGTGTATCACAAGCTGAACGGAGTGCTCCCTGCCCGCCGGACGACCGAGGCGTTTCAGGCTGCTTTGTCGCAGGGGCAGGTCACGGAGAAAGAGAAAGTGCTGTGGAGCTTCGTCCTGTCCGCGTATGGGGAAGCTGAGTTCTCCACCAAGCAGCTGGAAAAGGACTTCGGCAACGCCGCCTACGCCACCATCCGTAGCTTTGTGCTGAAGTTTGAGCATCTGGGCCTGCTGACCTCGGCGCGGTATGGAAACCGCGTGAAGTATAGGGTGCAAGCGTGACGGCGCTGAACATTCATGTAAAAATCTGCAAATTTATATGAAACTTTCGCGCTAATTTACACGAATATTTTTGGAAACATTACACAATGCGACACGAACCATGTTTGACGGACAAAGGAGGCCATCGGCAATAGCTGATGGCCTCCTCTGTTTACTGCTTATTCATGTACTTTTCCAGCATCCGATACGTTCTCAGACTGTTGATCAGCATTTCCCGGCACATCTGCCGATGCGTTTCCTGCCGTTCTTCCTCGGATGGTTCGGGGATACCCAGTTCGGCAAAGACCTCCTCCGCAGAGAAGAAGTGCTTTGCTCGTTCCTCCAGCGGGAGTTTGTCCAGTTCCTCCGCTTCGTGGAGGGAATCATAGAGTTTCTGCCGTTCTGCGTCTACTATCTTTTCGTCAAAGCCGAAGAAGGTCATCTCATACAGCACCGTCGCGCAAAGGGCGGCAATGCCTACCTCCCGTGCGTTGGCGATATTGACCTCATAGCCCAATACCTCGCGCCAGGGCGACAGTTCAAATGCGTAGCACTGAGGTAGCCGAATGGCACGGGCTGTCTGCTCAGTCTCATCTACGGTCAATTCATCGATGCCTTTCATCTCGAGAATGTCCGGCAGCGGCGCGAGTTCGGCGGGGAGTTCGCTCTTATAATACAGGTTGGCATCCAGAAACTCCTTGTCATCGTACATGTGGCAGACGCCCAGAAGTATATAATCGGTGGCCTCCGGCTCCATGCCGCGCAGGCTGTCGATGAGTGCCGTAATGCGGCGGATGCCCTCGTTACGCTTGGCGGGTTCAATGTCCAGCCGGTCAACCAGCGCGGCGGCAATGTCCGCCGCAGGCTGGCACAGAATCAGATCTTTTACGTTCATACCTCACCTTCCTTTGGAAAAGCGTGCAATCATTGCACATTTTTTCTGATGAAAAACCGGAGGTCTATAACCGTACTTCGACCTCCGGGGGAAAAGTTTTCTCGCAACTTCCGCAGCCAGTTATAGCAACGACCCGAAACAATGAACACGGGCCACATAACTCAATAACAAATAGAATAACCTGCCTCCGCAGCAACATTGAACACGGTCGGAGGTCACTACTTGTCATAAAAAATGGTGCGGACAGCGCGACGGAACGGTTTTTACTCCACCAATTCAAATGTGTCCCGCTGGTTCACGGCATCCAGCGCCAGCTGGGCGCGGGACAGCTCATCGCTTACCTTTTCGTAGTCGGTCTCCACCGCCGCCAAGTCGTAGTTGGCGTAAGAGTAGTCAATGATGTTGGACTGCCGGCCATACTGCTCATCCACCCGCTGCTTAGGCAGACGGGCTTTCATATCGGCCAGCTTGTTCTTGCGCTGGGTCAGCTGGGGGATGTACACCAACATCTCGTCGATGGTCATACCGAAGTCAGGGATAACATGTGTAGCATTGAAGACGTTGATGGCGTGCTTCACCTTGCGGATACGCTGCTCCAACTCTGCCAACTTCTTCTGCGTATCGGCGTAGTCGTAGGCGGGGCGCACGGACTCCACGTCCTCGCCCATGGCGGCGCGGAAATCCTTGCTGCGGGTCTCCTTGTCCAGCAGGGCGGCGTGCTCGTCGTTGAGCTTTTTCAGTAGCTTGTTGGCCTGCGCGGAAGTATATGTCATGGTCAGTCGTCCTTTCTCTTTTGTGAATTTCTGCTCCCATTGTACATGATTTTGTGGTGCAAGTCCAGTGGATGCTGGCGCTTTCTCCGGCGGCTTGTCCACATATTCGCGGTGTCCGTCAGGGTACAGCAAATAGGTCGCCTTTTTCTCCGAGTCATAGCGGGCCACGGGCAAGCCCTTCATCTTGGCCTGCTGATACGCAACAAAAGCTACCTGAGAGACGCGTCTGTCCATCTCTTCGTCTTCATCATCACAATGGGGGGCTTCATAAAGCGGCGTTTTGCTTTCATCTGATATATTCTCACTCCTTCCCGTTGGGGAAAAGTGTGCAATCATTGCACACTTTTTCCCGGCCGTTCTCACGCGCTCTGGCGGATCACGATACCTTCCTCGTCCCAGGTGGCCAGCCGAAAGTTGTAGGGGCGTCCGTCAGGCGCGGTCAGAGTGTTCAGGATATCCCGCAGCTCCTTCACCTCCGCCGAGTGGCGCTTGGCGATCAGCACGGCTTCATCCACAGGCTTGTTGTCCAGCGCGCAGCCGTCCACATACATACGGAGCTGATACAAGTCCAGCGCCTTGGTCTTGCCGGCCTTGGCCTCGTAGATGGTCACGCGGTCGATGTAGCCCACGAACAGATCGACCTTGGCCTTCAGCCCAATTTTCTGGAACACAGGCTCTTCACGGCTCACCCGCAGGGCAGTGGGGTCGTTCTCCCGCTTGGCGGTCAGCTCCCTGACGCACCGCAGCTCCACCGAATCCACATCCTTGGCCGGGACGGGAACATACGAGGCGATCCAACTGAGCAGATTCTTCAGGCGCGGGTCGGCTTCACAGAACGAGGTTTTCGTATTCTTCGTGGCAGGCAGCGCAGTGGGGTTGTCCGAGATAAGATCCACCTGCACCAGGAAACGGTTCTGGCTGGGATGAATGGCCTCGCCCCAGACGCGGTCAAACATTCCGTGCTCGATGGCACGCCCGTTGATGCGCAGCTCCACGCCGCTGGACTCCATGTTGCACTTGTAGTAAATAGCGTTGGACGGGTTCTTCAGAATGTTGCCGTACTTACAACGAATCGTCAGAGGGCCGCCGCCAAGATTGCAGGGGATCTCGCCGTAATCCTTTACGCTGCCCTCCTCCCACACCGGCAGCAGCGGCGTCAGCGTATGCTGCGTTTCCTCGCCGCCGCTGATCTCCCACACCTCCATGGTGATGGGCGTATTCGCCAGAATGCCCGCATAGACGTACCGCAGTTCCTCAATGATATACCGCACCAGATTGTGGAAGTCCGAGGGCGCTGCCTTACGGTCAGGCTTCACCGTCCGGAACTTCGCCATAGGGCAGCGGACAGAGATCGATGTGCCGGTGGGATGGGGTAGGTCGCCTGTACCTGAATAGAAACGCACCTTCATGGGCTTGTCCAGTTCAGATGTACCCATGGAATACGGCGCCTTGACCTCGCGGTACTGGTTTGCCGCCGCGTCTGCCTTCGTGCGAGTGCGGATGCTCCACATCTGTTCAGGGCTGCTGTCGCAGGAGGCCAGTGCGTGCTTCAACCCAAAGCCGTGCTCGTTCAGCGGCGTCTGCGCGCCATCCCGACACGCGATGGTCAATGCGCTACTAAGGTCGGCGATTCCCGTGCCGCCGTCTGTCACGGAGATCTCCACCGCATCCCCCAGATTTTCCAGTGACAGTACTACCCTCATGGACAGTTCGGGATCGCCGCTGTTGGCGCGGAGGTTGGAAACCGCGTCGTCCATCAGCTCACAGATGACCTGGGCCACGCTGTTGAAGTTGTCCCCGATACCGGCGAACAGGCCGTGGCCGGTGGGATTGTTGCGGATGATCTCCTCCGCGATAGGCGTCTTGTTTTCGATTTTCATAGGTGCAATTCCTCCTGTTATCGATTGAGTTGATTGGCCATGTCGGAGCGAATGGCGGCAGCGATGATGCGCAGCAGCGCCTGCTGACGGATGACCTCCTGACAGAATGCCACAGCCAGATCCCCCGGTGTCAGATTGATCTCCTCACACAGACACAGCAGTTCGATCCACTCGTCGTCGGTCATGTCTACTTCAATGGTTGCTTTACGTTCGTCGTTCATAATGGTCACTCCTCTTTTGTATCAATTTAGATTTACACCGCCCAGATGATCTCCGCGCTGTCCTCCGCCACCTCGATGCGGCGGATAAACTGGGCGGCCACGGCTTTTTTCTCCTCGAAGGACAACTCGTGGAACACCAGCTTTTCCGGCAGCGGAATACGGCCCGATTCCCGCCGCTGGGCCTGCCGGAGCGTTTCGCGCTCCTTTTCGATCTTCCCCAGCGCCTTTTGCAGATAGGACGCGGGCAGATCCTCGCTCTCGGCAAAGGCATCCATCAGGCGCTCGGCGCGGCGATCTAGCTCCAGCAACCGCTGGGTATAGCTATCCTCCTCCGGCTTCGGCACAACGGACTCCCGGGGACACTGCGCCAGCAGCTTTTCGATCTCTGTCTGCACCACCGCTTCCAGCTCTGCCAGCTTGACGTGGATGGCGGCGTCGCAGCGGTTCACATTATACCTCCCGCTGCACACCAGATAGCGATAGGACTTGTCCGCCACAACGGATAGGCTGTAGCCGCACTTGGCACATTTCAGCAGGCCGGATAGCCATGTGTGCTTGCCCTTGCCGCTGTTGCCCACCTGGCGGTTATGAGCCAGCTTTGCCTGTACCATCAGAAACAGCGACGACGGCACGACGCCCACACTGTTCAGCACGGATGCCCGATGGTTCTCGGTCTTGGTGTACTTCCGCGCATTGGCCTCCCGCTTGCCCACCAGCAGCACGCCGTGTACGCCGTCAAAGGCCTCCGGCGGACTGGTAACCTCCACGCCCTGCCCCAGATAGTGGAGCCGCACCTGCTCGTCCGCCATCACATACGCAGGGTTGTGCAGCAGGCGAGACAGCGTCACGTTGTCCCACGTGGCGCGTTTTGGGGCGGGGATGCCCTCGGCGGTCAGCTTGCGGGCCAGCAGTCCCAGTGACATGCCCTCGGCGGCATACTCCTGAAAGATCCGCTGTACCACCGCTGCCTTGTCGTTGGGGATAAGGGACGGGACTTCCCGGCCATCCCGTCCGCGTGCGCGGCCATTGTCGAAGCCGTAGGGCGCCGGGCCACCGGGCCATGCGCCCAGCGCCGCACGGCGGTAGTAATTGTCCCGTACACGCTCCGCAGTGGTCTCCCGCTCCAGCTGGGCGAACACCATGATGATGTGCAGCATAGCCCGTCCCATGGGCGTCTTTGTGTCGAAGTTCTCATTGACCGACACAAACTCCACATGGTGCTCCTGCAGCACCTCCCACAGCTGACCGAAGTCCGCCACGCTGCGGGAGAACCTGTCCAGTCGGTAGACGTACAGCGTGCCGATGCGGTCGGCGCGGATGTCTTTCATCAGCTGTTGAAAGGCAGGACGCTCGGTGTTCTTGCCGGAGTAGCCGGCGTCCTTGTAGATCCGGAGCTCCCCACCGCCCGCCGTGCGGCGGCACAGGTCGATCTGTCCCGCGATGGACAGGCTGTCCTTTTTCTCCACGGACTGGCGGGCGTATACCGCGTCCGTCTTCATGCGGTCTTTTCCCGCTGGGCTGCCCGCAGCGCGCGCAGCTTCGCCATGCAGGCGGCGTAGGCGTCCTTCATCTGCTGCTGCCGTTCCTGCGGATCCTCATACTGCGGATGGGTGTGTTTGACTTCCATGTTCATTCCCCCTCGCCACAGCCTATGAGCCGGGGACGGAGAACATGCCGGGGATGCGGGAAACGGAATACGATCTTGACTCATGCGTTTTCCTCCTTTCGGTGAAATGAGAAAAGAGAAACACCGTGCAGGCCGAGGCACTACACGGTGTCATGAGTATGACAAATAGACCGGATTCCGCTTGCAAAATCGGGGGCAAACGGGTATAATAACCCCAAGCGGTGCGGATTCGTCCGTTGTGTAGGTGCGGTAATCACCTGCGCAGGCTTTGAGGAGTTGGCGCTCCTCAAAGCTGCCGTTGTTCTTTTTCTATTCACATTATAGCATATTGGGGACAATATACAATAGTGAGTTTCTACAAATATTGGGGTCAATATATGTGCAGTTTTTATATTGCCCCCAGTATATTTTTCGCTTAGAATATCAGACAAGGAATATGGGGCAAGGAGGAGACTATGGCTGTTTCAAAAGCGCAGCAGCGTGCGGTAAACAAGTACGTAAAAAGCAACTATGATGAGGTGAAACTCCGTATGCCCAAAGGAAAAAAAGATGTCATTCAGGCGCATGCGGCGCAGCAGGGGGAATCCGTCAATGCCTACATCAACCGTGCCATTGATGAAGCCATGCAGCGGGATGATTCTGCAACTTAAATGCATAAATGTACGAAGCCGACGCAGGATTTCCCTGCGCCGGTTTCTTACATCTATTATTTATCTCAAATACCGCACCTTCTTCGCCGCTTCCCAATGTATCGCCTCTGCGTTGATCGGCGGTAAAGGGTCACCCCAGGAAATAGGCGCGTCAGCCATCTTTACCTCGACCGGCAGCCCGCCGAAGGGGCGCACGGCATTCTGGGTCGAGATGCTCACAGACGTATTTGGGCCGCCCTCAAAATGCAGATGCAATTTTTGCCCGCACACGGCTTTCTCCCAGGGAATCCTGATCGTTCCCTGCCCACGTCCTTCCTGTGTCACGGTGCCGTCACCGACGGTGATTTGAGGAAAATGAAGTTCGTAGAGCTTTTTGCAAAAGGGCGCCTTGTCCATCTTCTGCGCAATGCGCCATAGGCGATCCATATTCCGACTATATTCTACACGCTTTTTGGCACCGTCCTTACCGGAGATCCTGTGGCCGAAGATATATTCTTTTTCCTCCAGCGACATGTCTGTACACGCCTGGAGTACCGTTGCAAAATTCCGGCGCAAGATCCGCATGGGCGGATGGCAATCCGACGGTGTCAAATTATCAGACTCGTCGAGCAAGAAAAAGCCTAACTGCTCGCTGGAAACGCCAAATTCTTTCAACAATTTGAAAGCAAAATTTGAATAATCAGGCCCGTGGCACGGGTTCTTAAAGTCGTTTTCAAAACAGACGATGGGTAACTCCCCGATATCCTTGTTCGCACCCATATTCTGCTGCACAAACTTTCTCCGCTTCTGCAAAGCACCCTCGATTTCAATGTGAACGGGGATACTGCGCAGCGCATTTTTTGTTTTCACCTGCTTGCTGTACATCAATTTATCATTCAAAATTTCATCGATTTTCAGGTAATGCCGGCCTGGATGATCGGAAAACGATCGGAAATCGTTCCACCGCAGTCCGCGGCACTCCGCGGGGCGCATGCCAGTGTACAATGAGATCAAAATGCCGCAGAAGCGACCATCCTCCAGCACATGTTCCGCCGCATATAGTGCCAGCCGTCCCTGCTGCCCGATTGTCAAGGCTCGCGGGCAACTATCGCTCAATTCTTTCGGCTCCGCGTTTGCCGCTGCTGGGGCTAAGATCCTCTGCATCATCAAAGTCGTAAGATTTGTCGGCTTGTCTCCCGCGTAACTTTTGGGGAGGATATTGTATGCATGTCCGCATGTAGCGGCGTAGGAAAAGACGTCCCGCAATGACGAGATGATCGTCTTGACGGTCGCTTCTTGGTATTTGCATTCCTTAGCGACTTTAGGGCAACACCGCATGAAAAGATGAGCCATCAACGGTTGAATATGATATAGTATACATATGGATAAACAGATGACGATTTCCGCATTCAGCGATGAGTTAGCGCAGGTGCGGACAAAGAAGAAAGAGTTTCTGACTCAGATTGAGCGGATCGTCCCGTGGAAAGAATGGCTTGCCCTGATTCAACCGTGCTATTACAAAGGAGAGCGCGGCAATAAACCCTATCCGCTGGAGACCATGCTGCGGCTTTATCTGCTGCAAAACCTGTATGACTTGAGTGATGAGGCAACCGTTGCAGAAACAATCGACAGCCGCGCGTTCTCGGATTTCTGCGGAGTAGATTCCAGCAATCAGGTGCCGGACGGAGATACCCTTGGTCGTTTTCGCAATCTGCTGATCAAGAACGGATTGCAGGAGAAGCTGTTCTCTCAGGTGGTTGCCGCACTTATGGAACGAGGTCTCATTCTGAAAAAGGGAACGATCGTGGATTCCACCATTATTTCCGCCCCTTCTTCCACCAAGAATAAGGAAAAGAAGCGGGACCCGGATGCACATCAGGTGAAGAAAGGCAATACCTGGCACTTCGGCTATAAGGCACATATCGGCGTTGACAGGGACAGCGGACTGGTTCATACCGTGGAGACAACAGCAGCAAATGTCCATGACGCCACAGAAACATCCAAGCTGCTGACCGGAGATGAAGATGAAGTATATGGCGACAGCGGTTACCTCGGAGCAGAAAAGCGCGGCGATGCGATCATCCGCAACAAGGCTGGTCGCAAGATCAAATACCGAATCAACCGCCGTCCATCCCAAGTGAAAAAGCTGAGCAAAAGCGGTCAGTATGCCGCAAAGAAAGCAGAACACGCAAAGTCCTCTGTCCGCGCGAAAGTGGAGCACGCATTCGGTGTCGTCAAGAAACAGCTGCGTTTCCGAAAAACACGATACCGAGGGCTCGAAAAGCAGAGAGCCAAATTCAATATCATGTTTGCATTAGCGAATCTGATCCTGGCTGACAGGCCCTGCCTGGCAGCTTGAATTAGTGCGCGCTTGCGGCCCAAAATACAGGGCAACACCCTATCTTTTAGCAGAGTTACTGTCGGGAAAAGTATATTTTGTATTTGTGCGGTGTTACCTTAGAGACAGCGAGCAGAATATTTGCCGGAGTAATTTCGGAGATTGACATATCTAGATAGCCTGCAACCTTTTTGATATAATCATCATATTGGCGCAATGTCGTACAGGTTTCAAAACTGTATTGGTCTCCCTCCTGGATCGCCCAGTGGCGATCTTTTGCGATAGAAATGCGATGCTTTTTCCAATATTTATACAGGGACATATCACCATCAGCTTTAAATTCCATACTAATTCTCCTCCAAATCTAGTTCTGTCGTGACGAAAATGGTGTCATTTGCCTTAAAGTCGATAATCAGTTCCCTTCCAGTCTCGAGGTTGTCATGCGAAACTTTACTGAGATCTACAGTCAAATCGCCACTGATCCTACCACCAGGTGCAGCTGCAATAGCGTGATCTTCACCACTGCGATTGATCTTGAAATCAAGTGTGGCGTCGGGAGTGCCCATCAGTGAAAAAATATATCGATCCAGCATTGCAGCCAGCTTTGCCAGCTCCCGAGGATCGTCATAGGCACAGTAGTTCCGCGCGAATACACTCTCGGGTGCGCTGCCATATAAATAGCGAATCTCGTCCGCATCACATCCACAAATTGCCATCGCCGCCCGAAAGGTCTCTCGCAAGACTCGGCCAGGATGTTTCAATAAGTTTTTTGCTTCCTTCTGCTTTGCAAAATTGAAGCCTCTAAGGAAAACTTTTAACCACTTCTCAACCTCATCGGGGCGCATCCGCCGCGCCGCGTTTTTGAAGCTGCGCATAAACGGCACATTTTCTTGTACGTTCGGCGCACTGTCCTTTACCTTATGGTAAAGCTTTGCCACCGTCGGCGGCAGCGGCAAAGTCCGCCGACGCGGCCAATTTAGTTTTTCGATGTGATAGACATCTCCTACACGCTTTGCCTCTGACCCAATTTCAATAACAGTGACTCCTGTATAGGCGTTTGAGGATGAGAATGACCCCCAGGTCAACGCGCAGAGTTCACTGATCGTGATGCCTGTGGTCATCAACAGCATTACCCCCAAGTAGAGATATCCCCGGCTGCTTTCAAGATTCTCAGCACAGCTCGCAGCGATTTCCCGCACCTGAGCGTGAGTCAAAATATTTTTCTCGAAATGCCTGCTCGCATCCCGCGGCCCAACAACTACGCGGCGGTTTCCCATGGCGAACGTGTCCATGAAGTGGCTTGAGATCAAACATTGGGTCTCCTCGTATATAACCAATGCCCTCATAGCGTAGATCTGACCATTAATCTGATAGTCAGAATAGCCTCCCTCGCGCAAATGTAAAGCAAATTTTTCTTGCGTAATTTCACAAAAAGGTATCCGGTCAAATTTGCTTACAAGCAGTTCAAATGAACGCATATATTCTTTTTTTGTGGACGTTGACCACTTCATATACTGGGCAACCCGATCAAAGTCCGCCGCGATCAACGCGCCCAGCGGCAGACTCTGAGCAAACTTTTTCCGTAACGAACATCCCGCTTTTGTATCGGGATCAAAGGCGCGCTGGAGACACTCGGGAATCAGCGTGCGCGCATACTCCTCCAGCCTAGTCGCATCAGGTGCGCGGAAAATATGTCCCTTGTGTTCATAGCAAACGCGTCCTGCACCATCGATGTACACCCCATCGCTGGAGCGCAAGGAAAGAAATACCGTGGGCCCCGCCTTGCGCGCCTCTACGCGGTAAGTGATAGTTACGCCAAAGAAATCGATGCTGTTAAGCTTCATATATTAACCCTCATGCGGCACAGTGGCCAGAGGGGAGGTATTAAATTATTGTCATCATCTTCGTGTCATTCTCCTTTCAAGCGAGTAATCGTACTCTCGCATATATCATTATAGTCTCTTCAGCGGCTCCCTCCCCTCCGTCCACGCCCGCGCCTGCGGCAATGAAGCAGTAGTAACTAGCCTTTTTTAGTAAAAAAAGACAAAGTCACCCTAAAGTAACCTTGTCTCAAAAACATGTGGTGTCTTCAAATTGGAAAGAGGATAACCTTCTTTCCCTAATAAATAAGCTTCGTAATTATAATTCTAATATATCATATTTTTTAATCCTGTCAATCCCTTCCGCGAAGCAATTTTTCGTGCTTTTCAAAAAATCTTCTCCATCGGTAGAGGCATCTACCGATGGAGAAGCCAGTTTCACTCTCATGGTAAGGACACTTTTCAAAAGCAACAAAAAAGGCAATAGGCCGAGGCTCTATGACGTAGTGGCAGTGCTATAAAAAGCTATGAAAGTCAGTATCTAATTGAAAAGTGCAGCTCAAAAAAACAGCACTACTCTGTTTTCCCTTGTGGATAAAACGACTTAATTTCAGCAACGAGGTTGCCTTCATCTCTGTTTTCACGGACATAGTCCATGTATTGCGCCTGCCCTGTTTTCAAGTAATCTAACCATCCTTGCAGCGATGCAATATAGTTGTCATTTAATGTTGATAATTTGGAATATTTACCTACATATACATTGCCCGCATCCCACGCCTCGTGGCTCACTGGGTATGGAGAGAGCCTGCGGTTAATATTTTGCAGCACTTTGGCATATCCATTTTCATCTATAATAAGACGATTCGTCACACGGTCATCAGCACGCCGCATTTCAGCAGCGATTTCTTCTTTTGTAAACAGATGAGTCGGTACGCCCATTCTGTTAATTTGAATCAAAAACCACGATTCATTCTGGAAATTGCACTGAAATCCGTTTGCAAGCAGCAGTTCCGAGATTTGCCGATTAAGAAGATCTAGTATTCCATAAGCTATTTCCCTGCTATAAACATAGTAGCATTGTGTATCCGAGGAAAAATCTTCTTTGTGTATCTTACCGTCTTTAAAAAGGTAATCGCTTTTCAATGAAAATGCTGAAAACGTACTTACTCTGTGAAGAATAAACTCAAACGAAAATTTTGCGGTAGTTGCAGCTTCCGGCTCTTCTTGAAGAAGGAGGTTGCTGAAGTCAAAGCGGCAATAGTTTTCTGCAATAAAACTATACGCTGCTTGGTTTTCTTTGAAGCTACCGTCACTTTCTTCCATTATTGCTTCTTTATGCTTAAATGGATTTACATTGAACAGTTTTTGTGACAAAATTCTGTGGTCAATCTCTTCATCTGACAATGCAGAGAAATCCGCGTCACTCTTACACCTCTCAAATAGTGTTGAGTACTTTTCTACAAGAGAATCTACATATCTGCGGAATTGATCATGTGAACAGGCTCCATGCCTTCCGTCGTATGTCCCCTCGATCATATTGTAGGGTCCCATTTTCATTACAATCAAAAACGCCCCCTTTATAATGCGTCTGACATGCTTATATCCTTCGGGGAATGGAATGCCTTTGTCATAGTCATAAACACCATATTGAGCAAACTGAGCAGATACATAATGTGCAGGATTGTCCTCAATTAGGTATTCTCTATCACATTGGCAATCAGGAAAAACAGGCTTTAAGCCGCCAAATTCTAACAGGAAATAGTTCCATCTATAGTCTTTACTGAAGCCTTCGAAGTACAGGTTTTTAGGTTTGACTATAAAACATGTTTCTGAAGTATCATAAATCTTAATGCAGTCTGTTTCGGCAGCGAGTTCAGCATATAGAAAATCCAAACCGCCGCCATCCGAAAAAAGGACATGATTATATGCGGGGGTTCTGCCAACAACATTCAAGATATCGACAATGTTCCTGCACCCAGTCCACCTTGTGCTTGCAGGTACCGCGTCTCTAAATAACTGTTTGTTCAAAAAACTCCAATCGCTCGCTTGGGATTTGTTAATGTCAGAATAGATTTCAATCCAGCCAGTAAGCCTCTTCTCAAACTCCTCCATGCTAGGACGATCATCAGGATTGTTGCTAGTGGCATCTTGAAATAGCTCTTCAAGTTCCACTAAGTGTGTCTCGTGATATTTCTCAACATAACTTAAACCGCAGTTTGGATCGGAATAATTGTATACCCCATCAAACCCTTTCTCATTTCCTGTTAAAAACATCCACATTGTTTTCGCGAAGGAAAAAACATCTGCTTTTTCACCGTCAGCATTTTTGGGATTACGTTTCATCTCGGGGGCAATTGTAAATATTGCCCCCAACCCTTTATTTTCCTTGGTAAGTCCGGATGTGTTATCCGGAAAATCGACTAAGCCAAAATCGCCCAAATAAAAACGGCCTTCATAAAAATATATATTAGATGGCTTTATATCCCGATGAGAGATTCCTCGTCTGTGGAGTTCTATAAGGGTGTCGCACAACGAAATGGAATAAAGAACAATACTTTTGATTGACGATCTATTCCGTTCAATGTAATTCATGACAGGTTCAGCGACTGGCATGGTGTACCAAAAGTCAGCTTCAGAATAGTCGAACACCGGAAGAATACCTTCTATTGTAGCGTAGTTGTCTCGCATTACATGAATCTCATCAATGAAACGGCTTTGCTTCTCTGCTCCACGGGTGTTTAACGTTTTAAGCGCGTATTCTTCCGATCGATCAAATCTTTTCACAAGGTAAACTTTTGCATTTCCGCCTTTGCCTAACTCACGAAGCTTTTGATACCTTACAGTCCAAGATTCTTGTTTGCTCATAGCCATCCTCCTTTACCTTTGAGTCCATTATACAGGTTAACCAAACTGGCGGCAATCAATAAAAACTATTTTGAAAATTTTGTAGGGATTATATGTGCTGTATATCACAAAGCAGAAGGCCATCTGCTATTTGCCGATGGCCTTCTGCTTTGTGATAGGGGGAGACTTGACAGTGCATTCAGAAAGACGCATTCTATCAGAGTCTGTTGGTATAGGGAAAATTCTTTTTAGCCCGCTGCATCGCAGCGGACGGTGACGCGGGATTTACCGCCGTAGGTACAGGTGAACAGTGTCAACGGATAGTCGCCGGAGGTCATATCCTCCACCTGATCCGGGCCGAGCACCTGAAGCTCAGCCACCGTGTAGCGGGTTACGTTGCCGTCCAGATCGGTAAACAGGACGTCATCTCCGGACTTTAACTCCGTCAAACGACCGAAGTGCCGTGCGTAGTTGTGAGCACAGATCACCAAGTCATTACCGTTCACCGAGCCGTAGTACCGGCATGGCGAGAGCTTCAGCTTCGCCTCGCTCCAATCTGCCATGACGGGCAGCTCCAGCCCCAACGCAGGCAAACTGAGAAAACCCACGTACTCATAGCCCTCCACCAGAATGGCGGTCATCTGCGGGGAGAGGGGATCGGCGGGAATGTCTTTTCGTTCCCGAATCTCCTCCACCAGCAGCGGCAATACCTCGTCGGACAGCTCACCGGCCATGTTGCTCTCTCTCCAGTTCCAGGTGAACAGAGCCGCAGCAGCCAGCACCATGACAGCACCCAGACAGATCAGAAGCGTACCCAGCTTACTGCGCATGCTTTGCCTTTTTCTTCAGCGCCGTACCGGTTACGATCAGCGCCAGTCCCAGCGTCAGCAGCACCGGCATGGGCCAGTTTACCTGTCCCGTCTGAGGCAGCTTGCCGTTGGGTTGATTGGGCGTTTCCGAAGTCCCCGGTGTACTGGGAGTTCCCGGTGAAGATGACGTTTTCTTAATCTCGAATTTTTCCGAAACGTTGATTTCGTACAGATAGTGATCCTTATCCCACAGGGGAACGGACACCAAAAACGGCGTGATCCGCTCATAGCCGGAAACGTCCTTCGTCTGAACAATCAGGTACAGCCCCAGCTTCAGATTATCGAAGGTCACAACGCCGCTTTTGAACGATGCGGGCTTGATGTCGTCGGAAGCCTTGACCATTCCGGCCAGTTCCTTGGCCAGCTCCGGTGTCAGGTTCTTTTCGGACAGATCCTTGCCCTGATAGTCGGGCAGCGGCGCAAAGCTGAAGTTGCCGTCAGACTCCTTCAGCGTGCCGATTCGATAGGCGCGCAGCGCGCCGTCCGGCAGTACCTTGCCCTGAAATTTCCATTGGATGGTAATTGTTCCCTTTTTCTGGGCGTCCGGTATTTCGTGGCCGAAGGCTGCTGCGCACAGGCTCAGCAGCAATACAACGCTCAGGAAAAGGGCTGTGATGCGTTTCATCCTACATCACCCTTTCTTTTTTGTTCGATGGGGTATCAGCACTATGACCAGCAGCACCAGCAGCATGGGCGCCGCCACCAGCGGCGCGATCAGCAGAGGTTCGATCTGCATGCCGTCCGCCGTCACGCGGATGGTGGACGCGCTGGCCTGATTCTCTACCCGATGTCCCCGCACCAGCAGGCGATGGCTGTTGATGCCATAGGGCGTGCAGGTGACAAGTGTGCAATAGTCCTTGCCCTCCTCGATGGCCAGATCATCCAACTCATCGGGCAGCACGGTACGGATCTGATCCACCTCATAGGTCAACGTCTCGTCCAGCACCCGCAGCAGGAACACGTCGCCCTCGGTCAGCTGGTCGATATCCGTGAACAGCTTGGCGCGGGGCAGTCCGCGGTGGCCGGACAGAACGCAGTGAGTACCCGCGCCGCCCACCGGCAGTGAGGAGCCTTGCACATGGCCGATGGCGATCTGCAAAACCGACTCGTCGGTGCCGTGATAGATGGGAAGGTTGCACTTTATCTTGGGTATTTCGATATAGCCCATGACGCCGTTGCCCGCGATGTTCAGCAGGGCGTCATATACTTTCTTTTGTTCATCCGTCATGACAAAGCGGCTCGTGCTGCTGCCCAAGGTCTCATTGTAAGCGCGCGCATCCGCCCATAGCTGCTCATACATGTTGTCGTCCAGATCGGCCACCTGCTCGGCATAGCTGGCGATGGCGCGGGACTGGTGGAGCGAGTTCCAGTAATCGCTGATGGTGGGATACAGCAAGAGCAGCGCTCCGGCCAGAAGTGCCGCGATCAGGATGGCAGTCACAAAGCTGCTTTTCTTCTTCATTCAGGGGCCTCCTTGCTGCATGTGGGGAGACGGCATGCCGTCTCCCCACGTGCAGTATCCGGGTAGGGTCATTGAAAAAACAGGGATTCTTACTTGGCGTCGCTCATGCGCTTGCGGGTGACCAACAGCACAGCCGCGCCCACCATCAGCATGCCGCCGATGATGTAGAACAGGGTGGTGCCCACGCCGCCGGTTTCAGGCAGGGAGGCGCCGGTGTTGTTCTGAACCGTGGCGGTCACAAGGCCGGTGGTCACATCGCCGTTCTGCGCGTCGCCGCCGTCCAGCGCGATGGTCAGTCTGTTCAGCTTGGGCCGGCCGGTTTCGGTGTCCGTACCCGTTACGTCGGTGATGACGACCTCGATGGGGGCGGTCAGCACGTTGTAGCCGGCAGGAGCCTTGATCTCGTGCAGCTTGTAAGTACCCTCGCCCAGACCGATGATCTTGACCAGACCGTCGGCGCCAGAGGTCAGCGTGGAGCCGGCGGCCAGCGTGCCGACCCAGCCGGAGACCCTGCTGGCACTGTCCACAGTGACGTACTTGCCGTCCTTCTCCAGCTTGAACTCGGCGCCCTGCAGCTTCTTGGAATTATCCGCGCCGTCTACCTTGGTGATGTCAAACTCGTTGGTGAACACCATGACGGTATCAACGGAAGTGCCTTTGACAGCTGCAATAGAGCCATCGACAAATGCGGAATACGTCAAAAGTGCTTTGTTTTCATTACCGTTCTTACCAATAGCGGCGGTGGTCAACAGCTTGGCAGAATACTTAACAACGATCTTGCAGTTAGTAGTATCCGAAATGTTTACTGCCTGCTTCAAATCGGAAAATCCTATCCAAAGATTACATTTCTCTTCACCACCATTAAGATACATGCCATCGGTCTTCACTGTGAAGGAAGACGCATTAATCTCAGTTTCTTTCCCAGCGGCATCTACATAGTAGGCCTTTGCATCGCCATTATAGCTGAAATTGTCGCCAAGCCAATCCCAAAATTTATATTCATACACTGGGTATTCAAGATAGTTCATAGGAAGGGTACCAACCAACTGAAATTCCACATTATCACCGATGCTCCAGCTGGCAGCGTCACTCCACGCGCCGTTAGCATCCTTGACCTGCTTCTTGAGGGTAGGAAGGTCGTACTTTTTTTGAATCGTAAACTTCCCCTTATTTGTCACCTGCAGCAGTGAAGAGTTGGAAGCATCCAGATATTGAGAAGCTTTATCCACAATTAAATAATAGCCAGGATCCAGTTCAAGCGTCGTAGTTTCATCCGTTACAGTTCCAACCGCACTTCCGCGGTTGAAGCAATTTGCCGTTGCAGCTACCGCAGCAAAGACTCGGGCCACGTTGCTATTATCAGCGTATGCTCCCAAAACAGCCGCTACCTGGGCTGCTGTTATTGCCGTGTCTTCAATGTTTTCATCAATGTCTTTAAAGACGTTTTTCCCGTTCACAACAAGCCGAGAGTCCGCTTTTAATTGGGAAATCAACTTATAATCATCGATTCCTTTACCCCACTTAATATTTCCCAAGGTGGCAGAACCAGCAACCTGGTCACCTGCAAAAATCTGATAAACCGTATAAGTATGGCCCGTAGTGCCAACCTCCACTGTCTCTTCCGCTGCCATAGCGGGAACCGCCAGTGCCAGCGCCATGACAAGCGCCAGCAGCAAGGCGGCAAGCTTTTTCATGTGTTTCATTTCGTTTCTCCTTTTGTCGTTCTCTTGTGATTTTGTCGTGCTATGGTATTGTGCAAAAAAATATCCGCGTCAGGAAGTGCGACCACCCGCCTTTCCGCGCCGATCACGGCAAACCATCCGGTATGCCGCGCCTACCAGCAGTGCCGCGCCGACGGCATAAAGCCACACAACGCCGCTACCGCCCGTCTCAGGAAGTGTATATGCCGTATCAGTTTCCTGTGCGTAGGTAATTATATCGTCTGCCGAAAATTCCGCCGGCAGAAGGGATATACTATACAGGCAGGTAAGCGTTTCCGCCTGCCACACCACGTTGTCCTCGTCGTCCAGCGCGACATCCGCCTCGGTGACCTGCCAGACGTCCCCGTTGATCTGATAGACCACGGGCGTCATATGAGCCGCGTCATCCGCCGTATCCGCAGCTTCCGTCGGCAAATCCGCCAGCGTTACCGCGATGGGGCCCAGCGGCTGCACCGCTTCGCCCTCCCGCATCAGCCGGATATCCAGAATATAGCTCTCCGCCGCGGTCAGCCCGTCGTCGGCCAGCGCCTGATCCCGCAGGGCGGCAGCATCCTCGTCCTCCGCCTCGGCGGCAGTCAAGGTCAGCTCCTCCGCCGGATAGGGCAACAGCGACGCTTCGCCGGACAGGGACACGGTGACGCCGTTCTCCATGGCGGGCGCGGACAGGGTAAAGACGCCCTCTCTATTGGTCAGATACGCGGACAGCTCCGTCAGCCTGTCGCTATTCAGCTGAGCTTTCTGCTCGTCCGTCAGGGCATCGTAGGCCGTGTTGGCCTGCTCGATCTGTTGGACAAGCTCCTCACGATAGACCTGATAGGCCGCGGCGTCTTTCGCCGCCAGCAACTCCGCCAGCTTGGCCTCCGCATCCTCCGCGCTGGGCAGGGCGTCAATCAGCGCCGCTGCCTCCAGCACACGGGCGTGTTGGGTGGCGTCGTCGGCATAGCAGTCCTCGGTGTGAGGATGCTCCGTCATATCGCAGACCAGCTCCCACCGCGTTTCTCCGCTGTCCGCGGGATAGCATTCCGCCGTGTGGGTGTGATCCTCGGTTTCCGGCAGGCTACAAATTAAAGTGGTTTCAATGGTATAGCAGTTTTCGTCGTGCTGATGGCCGTCGCCCTCCGGCTCCGCGCAGGTCAGCACGCGCTCTTCGCTGCAGCATACCTCGCTATGGGTATGGCCGGTGCTTTCCTCCTGTCCGCAGACAGGTTGGGCGGGCTCCGCCGCCACCTCCCGATAGCAGCCCTGCTCCACAGAGTGCAGATGCTCCTCCATGCCGCAGATCAGCTCACGCTCCAGCGTCTCGGCGGGCCGCATCAGCAGGTAGGCGGTGCAGACCACCACCAGACACCCCAATACGCCCGCCAGTCGTTTCCACCTCTGGCCGCGGCGTTTCTGCTTCAGGATGCTATCCGCGCTTAAACGCTTTCCTTTTGCCATATCCTCCCTCCTTCCTTCTGTCAGTCAACGCGTCCCAGCCGCTCCATCGGCCAGACGCAGAACACGATTTTTCCAACGATCTGTTCCTCCGCCACACAGCCCACCACCGTGTTGCGGGAGTCAACGGATGTGGTGCGGTGGTCGCCCATGACGAACAATCGTCCGCCCGGCACCTGATAGGGCAGCTTCAAGTCGCAATCGCCCAACGCCTTTTCTGTCAAATACGGTTCGTCCAGCTTGACGTTGTCCACGTAAACCGTACCATCCTCGTCGATATTCACCCACTGACCGGCGGTGGCGATCACGCGCTTTACCAGCATTTTGTTGTTATAGTAGAACGCGATCACATCGCCGGTGCGGAAATGCGAGCCCTTTACCGCCACCACGATCTCCCCCTCCTCCATTGTGGGGGTCATGGAGCTTCCGTAGATCTGTAAAATGGGCAGCCACAGCGTGGTAATCAAGACGGCGATCGCCGCCACGATGACCAGCGCATAAATCGTGCTGCGCAGCACTCTGCCGAAACGGGAGCGGTAGCTGACGCGGGCTACTTCTGTTTCCAGCTGAGCCGTCGTCGGCTGCGTCAAGTTCTCTTTCATGCTTCCGTTGCCTCTTTGCCGATGATGCCCAGCAGATCTTTCAGCGCGTTATGCTGGTCGATGACCTGCTGCACCTTCGCCTGCGCCTGCTGCCACGCCTGATTGGCTTCTTCCTTTGCCTGACGGGTCATCGCTTCGCACTTGGCGCGGGTCTGCGCTTCCATGGTCTGGCAGCGGGCCTGCGTTTCACGCAGGAGTGCTTCGGCCTTTTTCTGGCTTTCATCCGCCAGCTGCTGGCAAACCTCCGCCTGCCGCCCGCTGAGCGTCTGCACATTCTCCAGATACTGCTCCGCTGCCGCCTGCGCCGCTTCAAACACACGGTTCACCTGCAAGGCGGCCTCCGCAATAGACCCGGCCTTGTTTAGCAGGAGTCTCCGGCTTGTTAATTGTTCCTGTGCCTGCCGCAGCTGCTCGCGCAGCTCATCCAGCTTGCGGCTCTGCTCCAGCATCAGCTCCAGAAGCTCCTTGCGGCTTAGCTTATGTAATTCCTTATCTGTCAAATGGGTCTTCCTCCTATCACACCCGAAGCGTGTAAAACTCTTTGCCAAATGGTATGATCCGCATAGCGCTTGCACGTTTCGTAAATCGTTCCCAATTTACGAAGAACTACTTGCTAGAGCCGCGCCGCAAGCCATTTCCCCGCAGCATTGACGGTCATTTTGACGGCAAAAAGGCTTTTTGTCCGTTGCTGCAGAAAGGAAGCTGATGCTCTCGACGATCTGTCTCTTGTGCTCCAGCGACGAATGCACATAAGTCTGAAGCGTTGTGCGAATATCCGCGTGTCCCAACAGCTCGCTGACGCTTTTGATGTCTGCGCCTTTTTCAATGCAGCGGGTGGCGTAGGTGTGCCGCAAAACGTGGAAATTCCTGTATCTGACGCCGCAGCGCTTCAGCAGCGCCTTATAACGGTACTGCATGGTACGGGGATCCAGCGGCACAGCCTTGTTCGTCAGCAGATATGCGTCTTCTCGGATATCTCGTGCCGCTGCATAAAGCAAGGCCAGCATGTCCGCAGGAATAGGAACACTTCGGAAGGAGCTATCGCTTTTTGGCGTCTGCACAGTTAGCCGTGTGCCATCGGCGCTGCTGATCCGCTGCACCGACCTTTCAACATGCAAAATCCCCGCGGCAAAATCGATATCGCACTTTTTCAAGGCGCAGAGCTCTCCGAGCCGTAAACCGGTATTCAATACCAGCAGGACGCACAAGCCCGTTAAATTTGGTTCTGCCGCTATCTGACCAGCCAATAGGGCGATTTCACGCTCCGTGAACACTTCCACCTTTTTGCTGTGACAGGCAGGCAGCTGCGCTTCACAGGCAGGACAACTACAGTTCAGTTTCTTCCGCGCAAACTTCAATACAGACTTTATCAGGACGCCAACATCCCTGACGCTTTTTTCGGATAGGTTCTTCTTGCGCAACTGCTGAAACAGTCGAGAAAGTCTATCCGCCGTCAAAGCACAGAGCTGGATGGCGCCAAGATCCGGCAGAATATACCGCTTGCACATATACGCATAGCGGAGATAGGTGGATTTCTTTACGGCATCCTGCTTTTCCCTCAGGAAGTGCTCTGCTGCCTGCAGCATTGTCATGTTGTGCTGGGGTGGCGGTACAGGCCGCAAGGCGTCTGCTTGCTTACGGCATTTCTCTCTGCAGGCGCTGTAACTCCGGGCGTAAACATACCCGTATTCTGCCTTTCCCGTAGGTGTTCGCCCGCGAATATACCTGCCTTCCCAGCGTCCATCCTTGCGTTTATAGATGTTTTCTCCACGGCGTGCCATAGTAATCAGCCCCTCCTTCTGACGGTGTTTTTGACGGAGAATAATTTGTGGACAGGATGCGTTCCAAATTATTTTGTGCAAATCCTTCTTATTTTGTTGAAAAGATTTGGCGGCATGCACAAAAATATGTGCTTTATGCAGGTGTTCCGCAATTTACCGTTGACTTTTTGGGCTCGTTCTTGTATTATAGCTTTCAAGAAAATTCTTATTTCGCCTTTCGCAAATTGGGAACGATTTACGAAAGATCGCTTTGCTATTACCCGCCGCAGGCTTACCCGCCTGCGGCTTTTTTCTGTATCTCCGCAGGTGGTTTTGGGGGGGCTTTGCGGACGGCAGATTGAGATAGTTTTTATGTACTTGTCCACTTTTTTTCTTGTATATATGCCTATATGAGCAATTGCTCTTTCAGGATATTATATCATGGACGAATTGCACATACAATACAAGTCAAGATGTTTCAGAGGGAGATTTGTTTGTATGGTCAACTATAAATTTATTGGTGCACGTTTGCGAGCTGCGCGGCTCAACAAGAATCTTACCCAGGAGCAGGTGGCTGCCATGGTTGATGTGGGCGTTACGCACATCAGCCACATCGAAACGGGTACAACAATCCCCAGCACAAAACTGCTGGTGGAGCTGATGGATCTGCTGGACTGTGAGCCGAATGAAGTACTTGCGATGGAAACAAAGCGCGCCAGATACGCCTTGAACAATTGGCTTTCTGACTTGGTGGCAGATTGCAGCGAAGATGAAATCAAAATTATCACAGATACCGTTGTCGCCTTGAAAGATTCCCTTCGGCATTACCGGATAGAAAACGAATAAGCCGATGTTTTTCCCCGAAAGACTCGGGGGTTCATTTGTGGTACCTTTTTCGCTTATACGTCGATACTACGACAACAGACCACGGAACCCTTACCATGTAAGGGTTCCGTGGTCTGTTGCTGAATCAATATAAATTTGTGTGAAATCGCCAATCCACCTGGCAAGAAAATCATCGAAGCGCAATTCTCCAGACACGATTGCCTATCAAAGCGTGTATGGCGCGATTACATCGAGTCCGAACTGCTTTCTTTCAAAACGGAAGAGAATGCCGCTAAGTATGACCAACTGATCGCGCTACTCTGTCGCGCAAAGGAGATTCTGCTTAACGTGGCAATCGCAGAGAAGATCTTTGCGCAGTACGCGAAGTATTTTCCTATCATCTGCCATTTGCAAGCCTATTTTCATGACTTTATATAAAAACGTCGCTTGTCGGACGATGTAAATCAAATTATTGGTGCATTTAAACAGATATTGTGATATAATGAAACTGTCATTTATGGACTTTTGAATAAGCCTTTTTAAAAGGGGGAAAATAATGTACAAGTTCAAGACGACTGAACAAACCAACGATAAAGCAACTGAATTCGAGACAAAATCTTTGCTCTATTTGCTGACAAAAATCAAAGGATGTAGCGGCATTAGTTTGTTTATTATTGATTGCTTTAATGATGTTACAGGTATTTCTGAAGATTATACAGACAGTTGGGATGTCCAAGCAAAAAATATTGCATCTTTGACCCCTCGAAAGGTTGGAAAAGCGCTGTATACATTATTCGCAAATTATGTAAGCGATATTCCTTTTGGACATTTTATCTTATATTTGCCACCACTTAAAGAGCAGTATGTAGAAAACCCTTTCGCTGAAGTGTTCGATATTACGAATTTCAAGAGTCAAAAGGTTGCAGATATCAAAGCGGGATTGTTAGCTGAAATTATGCGCCGTAATGATTCAGATGTTAATACACATGAGGTACCTACAAAAGTAGATTGCTTTTTATCTATTGCGATATTTGTCTTTGATCGATACAACAAAAGTGATTATATCAAGGCAATTATTAAGTTTAGAAGTCTAACATATTTAGATGACGTTTTTTTCACACGTATTTTTGATGAAATTCGTATCCAGCAAGCATCAAAAAAAATCAAGAACGTGAATGGGTTAGAAGTTGCGTCTATCAAAGAAACAGAAAAACTTGAAAAAAACCTTTATCGAAAAGATATTGAATTACTCGTTATCAACAGGATAATCGGGAATGATCTTTTTTCGGCAAACGGTGTTCCATTATATTTTATTCCGGAAACGCATGGCATGGATATAGAGGACATCGCAGATATAATTCAAGATTGTCAAGCGAAAATTAGCAAGACTTTGTTCAACAAAAATAATAAGCGAGCCTTTTGGAGTCTTTTGGAAGAAATACTTATATGTATTGAAGAAAACCCAAGTATTGACATTCGTGTGGTTCTTAGCAAAATATCTGATGTAGTTAAACAGAGCTTGTTTACTATGGATGACTGCGCGATACTCTACTTAATTGCGGTAGTAAAGGAGGGATTGCATAATGAGAATCATTAAAACAGGTTGTGGGAACGCAAGTGAAGCATTTATTGAAGATCGCTTCACAGATAGTGTGAATGTAATTTTCAGTAATGATAACAACAAGGGTAAAACAATTGTATTTCAAGGGATGATGTATGCTTTGGGAAACGATCCTATTTTTCCAAGCGGCTTTGACTATAAATCGTACTATTTCTATACCTGTATAGAACACAACGGGAGTATATTTGAATTTTTGAGAAAAAATAACACTCTTTCAATAAAGCAGGGAGAAAACGTAACTATATTTGATGACATCTCGGAATTGAAGTATTTTATCAATAAAAACGTTTTTCCGCTTCCGACGATTATCAAAGACGGTTTTCAAAAGTTGGTTGACCCGTCATTGTTCTACCAACTATTTTTCGTTGGCCAAGATAAGAGAAACCCTTCAAATATTATAAATAGTGGTTATTATAATAAGCAGGATTTTGCAAATATGCTCTATGCATTATCAGGATGTCTTACATTACAAGAATCAGTTGAAAAGTTAAAGAGCCTACGAGCAGAACTGAGGACCTGCAAAGCTAATATTGAGGTATTGAGTAAACGCCTGACTTTTTATCGTGAGCACCCAGAAATTGCCGACACCATTTCAAAAGCTGCGGATCGAGAGCACTTGGAAAGGAAACGTCAAGAATTCCAAAGCCTTAACGATAAGATTTCGACTTTGGAAAGGAAGCGCACTCGACTTATCAACCGAAAGATGAGGCTGGAGAAGCTGATTACCGAATTGAATTCTCTAAACACTCAACTGAAAGTTGGTGAGATACGTTGCCAAGAATGTGGGAGTAACAACATTGTTTATACATGTGGGGATCTAAGTTTTGAACTTACCAATGATTTGGTACGGCAAAATGTTATGCGCTCTATTTCTGAAACTATAACACTATATGGATCTGAATTTACAGAATTACAACAGAGGATAAATGAATATCAAGAAGAGTTAAAACAAAAAATCCAGAGCACACCAGTCCCAATATCGAATATGTTGATATACTCTGAAACAATCCGAACATATAGCGAGGATGAAAAGCGACTATCTGAATTACGTGACAGCCAGGATGCGATTAGTGCAGAAATTGAAGAAGAGCAATCTAAGCAAGACTCAAATGCTCACGCACAAAGTGAGGTCAGAAGCATTATCCTTTCCTCCATGAATGCACTATATAAGCACATTGATCCGGATGGAACTCAAGTTTTCAAAGACTTTTTCTCAACAAAAACAATGACATTTTCCGGGAGTGAAGAGCAGGAATATTATTTCAGCAGAACTTTGGCGATATTTTGGCATCTTAAACTCAATTATCCAATTATTATGGACTGCTTTAGAAAGGGTGAACTATCAACTAAAAAAGAAAATATGATGATTGATGAATACAAAAAAACCGGCGTACAGGTAATAATATCTTCCACTCTAAAAGACGAAGAATACTCCGCTGGAACAAAGTATTATAATATAGATGGTGTAAATGCAATAAATTACGAGTCCAACGCAACTAGCCACATATTGCAGAGTAGCTTCTGTAAGTCATTTATGACCATTGTTAGTTCTTTTGGAATCGTTTTTTAATTGTGCAGCTAACAGTAAACTCCCGCTGCCTATAAAAATTTAGGCCGCGGAAGCTTTTGCTAGAATAGATATCTCATGTCGACTACCAGTCAACCGTTGATATATCGTAATAGTCAAAGATTCAGCTTTGCAACCGCCTATATCCGTTGAAGAGTCATCGCAACAGTGCGGACGACAACCTCTACATTTCAGATGCTAAGTTTATGACTTGCCATGAGTAGTCCCTTACAAATGGCTTGACTATTGACACGCCTGCGGATGAACTGGCCACAGCGGACGAGGTGTCCTATGCAAAGAAAGACAGCCTATTTTACATCGAGCTAAACTGGCACGTATTCGATTCTGCCAAGAATGCCCACGACGAGCTGAACCATTTATTCACCCGCCCTCAAGCCTGTCGAAAACGACGGCTTTCTGTCCATGCCGCATTCTGCACGCCTACAAACACAACGTGTGCAGCGGCATCGGTCTGCGGCAGTTCTGCGACAACATCGGCTTGTGGGCGAGGGAGCACCCCAGCTAGATCAGATCAACTGACAGCGCCTATACAACCAATGCGCCAGCGTCCACATGGCGACGTTTTCCGCTGAGGCGTTCCGCATTGCCAGAGACTATCTTGGCATTGACTTTGACCTGTCCGCACCGTGGGAGGACAGCATCGACGCGGAACCGCTGCTGCACGATACCCTATGCTACGGCGTATACGCCTTCAATAACCATACGCGGCTCCACTTCTTCACCGTGCGCTGAATGCTGTCAGGGCCAGCCGTACTGGCAAGAAGAGTAGTGTTCTGCGCTCGTTATTGTTCTCCAAACGTAAGTATCTGAAGCGCTGCTACCTGTATCTAAAGAAGCGTTCGTATATGCTGCTGGTCGCAGGGGTGTAGCGCAGTGTGCATGCGCCAGTGAAAAACAGTCTGGCGCGGACAACAGCGCCTCCGGCTCTATCAAACCGGCCAAGGGGCGCATTGAGCTGATAAAGATATACAATGTGATTGAATAAGAAAGGAAGATAGAATATGCTTGATACACTATTTAACTCCTGCATAGAGAACGGAAGCGATATTATTTGTTCGATTATTGAGACCGCTGGTGTTATTGCTGCAGCGGGTATCGGTATTGGTGGCTTGAAAAAGGTTGCAAAAGATAGATTTGACACATATTTCACAAATTTTTCTTCGAAGAATCATAATTTAGAGCGAATAATAAACCGGGCAGAAAAAGAGATTATGATTATTGTTACCTATGGAGACAATTTATTGGAAGAATACAAACCATTACTTGTGGATCGCCTAGAACAAGGTATCAAAATCAATTTCTTAATGCTCAATAAAGAAAAGGCACGGCAAATGACCGTAGATTACTATAATGATACAGATGAAAAATTCAGAAGCTGCTACAAAAAGTCGCTTGAACATTTGGAGTCTCTTTCAAGATTCACGGGTTTTAAAGTCAGAATGTATGAACTGCCATTATCTGCATCGTATATTGCCATTGACTGTGGCATCGCAAATCATCGGAGAACGCGGGATGCGTTGATTCAAATTATGGTCTATCAGTACATGGTTAAAACTCCGAAAGCACCGATTACATATTTGTCTCATAGAACGCCTAATGATATACTTGAAAGCACGATCGATTCCATCAGAAAAATGTGGTCCGTAGCCAAAGAGGTGGTGATTTCTGAGTATATTACCGAGATTGAATGGTGAACATAGCACAGAGTTCCGCAGGACAGTACTATCAGGAAGGCTTTTTTGTGTTTGACATTGCGACCTTCAATGAGCGTGTTGTCCGAGAAGCGATCCTAAACGCGGTGAGTCACAGGAACTATCAGTTCGGCGGCAGCATCTTTGTCCGCCAGTTCCGCGACAAATTGGTTGTTGAAAGCCCCGGTAGCCTTCCTGACTATCGACGCATTGTACCACGAACGGCCACTTACGGAAAAGATGCAGTCTCGCTTAAACCGGCTGATTGAGATGGGCATTGTCGAGCATATTGGACGGAAGAAATATGTCCTTGCAAGAAGCCTCTATGCGGCAACAGGCAAAACCGGTGTGCATACACGTTGCGTTGGATTGGGCCGGGAAACCAATAAGGAACTGCTACTAAAGCACATCCGCCAGAACAACGAAGTTGGTACTCCATTTAAAGAATTACAGCAAGTTTTGCCGGGCCTCAATCGTAATCAGATTCAAGATTTGATGAAGGAATTGAAAAAGGGCGGAAAGGTTTTTTGTGAAGGAAGGACAAGCGCCGCAAGGTGGTTTTCTATAAATTGATAACAGTGGACTTGCGGAAAACTTGCGTGTAACTTGCGGAAAACTTACGTAAATTACAACTTAATACGCAATGCCCGTGTTCAAATTAGTGGAGGGATAATTGATATGGGAAAACTGATTTCTGAGAAATACGATGCTTCGATTGCTTTATTATGGCAAAAATAATAACGGGGAATCTGTGTTGATATTTTCGTGATACGAAAGGGGGAGGCATTGGGCAACTGTCCAATGCCTCCCCCGTACTTTATGCCATATTACACCGTTGTAGGTGGTCCCGTCAAGATTTATGCGCAAAATTATTTGCAGGCTCCGGCTGAGTGAAATCAGCCGGCAATAGAGGCGTCGTCCATGACCGCCTCCAAGTGCTTCATATTCATGTATTTCTTGCAGCCCCACTGGGTACCCGCGACGTGTCGCAGCCTCGCGCAGACCAGCATCAGGGCGGAATTGCCGTCAGGGAACGTCCCCACCACACGGGTCCTGCGGCGGATCTCGCGGTTCAGCCGCTCGATCACGTTGTTGGTGCGGATGCGTGTCCAGTGCTCGCCGGGGAAATCGCAGTAGGTCAGCGTCTCCTCAATGCCGTCCTCGACCTTCTTGGCGGCCTCCTTCAGCTTCATGGCGCGCAACTCGGCGACCACGGCCTTCGCCTTCTCGCGGGACGCCTTTTTGCTCTCCTGGGCGTGGATCGCCTTGAGCATTTTTGCCACAATTTTGACCTTGGATTTGGGCACAACAGAGAAAACGTTGCGGTAGAAATGCACCGTGCAGCGCTGGTATTTGGCGTCCGGAAACACCTCGCCCACGGCCTCCAACATCCCCATGCACTTGTCGCCGACGATGAGCTTTACGCCATCCAAGCCGCGCCCAAGGAGCCACTGGAAGAAGCTGACCCAGCTGGCCTTGTCCTCTTTCATGCCCTCGGCAGCGCCCAAAACCTCACGAAAACCGTCCTCATTCACGGCGATCGCCACCAAAACCGCCACATTTTCGTACTCTCCGCCCCAGTTGCGGCGCAGGTAGATGCCGTCCACGT
>OLRV01000828.1_pt1 | contig 29161 bp, 25 predicted proteins | sample 1672421 | NCBI WGS metagenome assembly OLRV01 (sample SAMEA3136684, study PRJEB25190) | human gut metagenome | biome: human gut; feature: human-associated habitat; material: faeces | place: Austria | collected 2013
GGCTCGCAATGACAGGCTTTTTCGACAGTCTCAAGCTCCTCCTCCGGGCTGGCCGGAGGAGGAGCTTGTGCTGTGTATTACTATTGCGTTTATTGCGTTCCTGTTTCTTCTGTCAGATTGTGCAGCCATTTACCGGAACGGCAGCGCAGCAGACCGATGATCATGCGTACCACCTGCTCCGACTGCGTCAGCAGGAACAGCACCGGCAGGGAGTTTACGCCCAGCACCAGCAGGCCGATGTAGGCGGCGGGGATGCCCACCAGCCACACAAGACCGCTGTCCATGAACAGCAGGAACTTTGTGTCGCCGCCGGCGCGAATGGCGGACAGCAGCACGGCGTTGAACATGCGGGTGGCGATGCGGATGTTGAATAGCCTCACCATCAGAACGGCCACGTCCACGGAGCTGTCCGGCAGCGCGAAGATGCTGACCACCGGCCGGGCGATCAGGATCATCACCGCGGACACCACGACAGAAAGCCCGATGGCCAGCGGGAACAGATACCGGATGATGGAGCGCGCCTTCTCCGACTCGCCCCGTCCCAGATGCTCGCCCAGCAGAATGCCGCTGGCACTGCCCATGCCGTCGGCGATGGTGTGGGGAACCATGCCGATCTTATAGGCCACCTGATAGGCCTCCAGCATGGCGGTGCCCAGCATGCCGAACGCCTTCAGGTACATGGCGTCGCCCAGACCGAACACGATCTCGTTGCCGGCCATGGGGATCATGCGGCGAAATATGGGGCGCAGGAACGTGGACGGCCAGCGGAACAGCTCTCCGGCGAAGCCGAGGAACGGCTGGCGGGTGACAAAGGCGTAGGTCACATGCCCCGCCAGCCCGCAGAAGGTGGCAATGACGGTGGCGATGGCCGCGCCCCGCACGCCCAGCGCGGGGAGCCCCAGCTTTCCGAAGATCAGCAGATAGTTCAGCAGGGCGTTGAGGCAGTTGGTGGCCAGACCGAGGAGCATGGGTACCTTCGTGGTCTGCACGCTGCGGTACATGAACGTGTACCCGTTGATGAGCGCGGTGAAGAAGTAGGAAAAGGCGCTGATGGAGATGTACTGCTTCGCCAGCTCGATGAGCCGGGCGTCGTCGCTGAAGAAGGACAGGAACCATGTGCCGCCCAGCTTGGCCAGCAGAAAGAAGGCCAGCGCGATACACACGTTCAGCAGCAGCTGTAAGCCGAAGCAGCGCTTCAGGTTCCGCCGGTTCCCGGCACCGAAAAACTGGGAGGCAAATATCAGAATGCAGGAGTTGACGCCGAAACCTACCAGCATCAGCAGGTTGTCGATCTGCGTGGCCACCGTTACGGCGCCCACACCGCCCACATGACTGACCATCATGGTGTCCAGAAAGGACGCACCCTGGTTCAGCGCCTGCTGCAAGCAGATGGGCAGCGCCAGACGCAGCGCTTTTTTGTAAAAGGACGGTGTGGAAAAATACGTTCCGATGATCCCGCTTTTCATAGCATCACCCTCTGCAAGCGTAGTAGGCGCACCGGTCAGACAATGGCGCCGCCGTGACAGTCGATGCCCACGATGGCATAGAAATCCTGTACATAGAGACGGCAGACGGCTTCGGTGCCCAGGTCATCATAGCATACCGGTTCTTTCTTGTAAATAGACTGAGCAGTCAGCGCTGCCGTTCCGCCGATGGTCAGCAGGTACACCGCGTGGTTCTTCACGATGGATTCCGCCACCTCCGGCGACCGCCGACCCTTGCCGATCATGCACTTCAGCCCGTGCTCCAGCAGGGCGGGGGTGTAGGGATCCATGCGGTAGCTGCTGGTGGGACCTGCGGGGCCGATGACCTGTCCGGGGCGCGCCGGCGCGGGGCCAACATAGTAGATCGTCTCGCCCTCCAGAGGGAAGGGCGTCGGTTCTCCGGCGGACAGGCAGGCGGCCAGCCGCTTGTGGGCGGCGTCGCGGCCGGTGTAGAGCCAGCCGGTGAGCAGCACCTCGTCTCCGGCGCGGAGCGAGGCGATGGCCTCCGGGGTCAGGGGTAATGTCAGATGCTTCATGGTGTGTCCCTCCGTCATAGCGTCACGGTGCTGTGGCGGTAGGCGTGACAGCAGGTATTCACGGCCACCGGCAGCCCGGCGATGTGGGTGGGGAAGGTTTCAATATGGACGGCCAGTGCGGAGGTGCGTCCGCCCAGACCGGCGGGGCCGATGTCCATGCCGTTGATGGCGTCCAGCAGCTCCTGCTCCATGTCCCGGTACTCCGGCAGGGGGTGGTGGCTGTCCAGCTCCCGCATCAGGGCGAACTTGGACAGCTGCGCGCACTTTTCAAAGGTGCCGCCGATGCCCACGCCCACCACGATGGGCGGGCAGGGGTTGGGACCTGCGTGGCGCACGGCATCCAGCACGAAGGACTTGACGCCCTCGGCTCCGTCGGCGGGCTTCAGCATTTTCACGGTGCTCATGTTCTCACTGCCGAAGCCCTTGGGCGCGAAGGTCAGCGTCAGGCTGTCGCCCGCCGTCAGCTCATAGTAGATGACGGCGGGGGTGTTGTCGCCGGTGTTGTCCCGGTGGAATACCGGGTCGGCCACCACCGATTTGCGCAGATAGCCCTCCCGGTAGCCCTGCCGCACGCCCTCCTGAATGGCGTCCTCCAGCGAGCCGCCGGTGATGTGCACATCCTGCCCCAGCTGCACGCGGAACACGGCCATGCCTGTGTCCTGACACATGGGCACGCACTGCTCCGCCGCCAGCTGATCGTTTTCGATAATGCGTCCCAGGATACTGGCGGCCAGAGGCTGCTCCTCCTGCGCACGGCAGCGCTCTAACTGCCGCAGTACCTCCGGGCTGATGCGGCAGTTGGCGTCAATAACCATGGCGGCCACGGCGCTCTGCACGGCGGCTGCGCTCAGCTCTCTCATGGCGCTCACTCCTTCACGTGTGCTTTTACGGCGTCCGCCACCACAGCGGCGATGGCCTTGTCAAAGATGCTGGGGATGATATGGTCGGGAGCCAGCTCCGCGGGGCTGACGCGTCCGGCGATGGCGTGGGCGGCGGAGATCATCATATCCTCGGTGATGCGGCGCGCACGCGATTCCAGCGCCCCCTTGAAGATGCCGGGGAACACCAACAGGTTGTTGATCTGGTTGGGGAAGTCACTGCGGCCGGTGGCCACGATATAGGCGCCCGCGTCCTTGGCGGCGTCCGGCATGATCTCCGGCGTGGGGTTGGACAGGGCGAAGATGATGGGCTTGTCCGCCATGGAGCGCACCATGTCCGGCGTAACGATGCCGGGGCCGGACACGCCGATGAACAGGTCGCACCCCACCATGGCGTCCGCCAGCGTGCCCTTGCACATGCTGCGGTTGGTGACGGCGGCGATGGCTTCCTTGGCGCTGTTCAGCCCCTCGCGGCCTGCGTAGATAGCGCCGCTGCGGTCGCAGAGCACGATGTCCTCCACGCCGGCCTTCAGCAGCAGGCGGCAGATGGAGATGCCGGCAGCGCCTGCGCCGCTGATGACTGTCCGGATGGCGGACAGGGGCTTGCCAATGCACTTGGCGGCATTGATGAGAGAGGCCAGCACCACCACGGCGGTGCCGTGCTGGTCGTCGTGGAACACGGGGATATCCAGCAGCTCGATGAGCCGCTGCTCGATCTCGAAGCACCGGGGCGCGGAGATGTCCTCCAGATTGATGCCGCCGAAGCCGGGGGCGATCAGCTGCACCGCCCGCACGATCTCATCGGGATCCTTGGTGTCCAGGCAGATGGGGAAGGCGTCCACGCCGCCGAAGGTCTTGAACAGGCACGCCTTGCCCTCCATTACCGGCAGCGCGGCGGCGGGGCCGATGTCGCCCAGACCCAGCACGGCGGTGCCATCGGTAACGATGGCCACCATATTGCCCTTGGTGGTATAGGTGTACACGTCATCGGGATTTTTGGCGATCTCCCGGCACGGCTCCGCCACGCCGGGGGTGTAGGCCAGCGACAGAGAATCGGTGTCGCAGATATCTACCTTGGGCACGACCTCCAGCTTGCCCCGGTGCGCCCGGTGCATTTCCAGTGTTCTTTCCTTGATGTTGTCCATAGGGGACTGCTCCTTTCCTCAGCGGCAGAGAGCCAGAAGTGCGCGAATGTCGCGCTCCTCCTCCAGCGCCATCAGGCGGCGGTAGAGCTCCTCTGCTTTTTCCTGCCCCAGAACGGGCAGGGCGCTCTTCATATATTTGTCGTGGATGCCCTGATCGGGGATGGGGTGCGTCAGGTGGCCGTCGGGGTATACGCGCTCCCGCGTCAGCACCCGGCCATCCACGGTGGTGATCCGCCCGAAGGCGGGGCCTACGCCCATATCGGTGGGCAGGTTGTCGTATTTCGGCTCGTTGTACATGCTGGTCAGCTGGATGATCCGCGCTATTTCGGGCTGACGGATCACGTCCTCCCGGTAGTTCACGGGCATGTTGTCCAGCCCGTTGAGGTACAGCGCGATCTGGAAGCCGATGGAGAACTTGGCCTCCTCGCCGTCACGGGGATAGGGTGTCACCAGCTCCCGCAGGGCGCTCTGGCTCAGGCCGATCTCGATCTTGGCGATGTCGGCGGGCTTCAGCTCGTTTTCCCGTATCAGCTCCGTCAGGGCGTCGATAGCGCGGTGGGTGCTGCTGCACGAGGGGTACAGCTTGATGGCAAAGCCGGGGGAGCACAGATCGTAGGGCGCGCCCAGCGTCCGGGCGAAATCGTCCCCGAAGGTGACGCCGTCAAACCCGGCGTATTCCCGCAGATAGCCCTCGTGTCCCTCCAGCGCGGAGGGAGAGGAGGTGATGCCATGGCTGGCCATCTGCGCGGCCAGCACACCGTCGCCGGCGGTCTTGCCGATGTGAACGGATTTTGTGGACGTGCCGAAGTTCTCCCGCACGCCGGAGGCCATGGACGCAGCGATGCCCAGCGTGTTCCGCATGGTATCCCTGTCCTGCCCGTACAGATACCCGGCGCCTGCGGCGGCGCCCAGCACACCGGTGATGCTGCTGGCGTGCCAGCCCCGGCGGTGCAGCTCGGCGGCACAGATCCGCCCGATCTTGCACTCCACCTCCGTGGCCAGAATGAAGGCCTTCAGCACCTCCTCGCCGGAGGCCGCCCGCTCCTCGCCTGCGGCCAGCACACTGGGCAGCACGGCCACCGTGGGGTGGCCGAGGTTGGACGACGACGTGTCGTCCAGCTCCAGCTCGTGGCCGCTGATGCCGTTGAGGAAGGCGGCGTTGTTGGCGCTGACGGTGCCCTTCAGCCCCACCAGCGTGCAGCATCCGGGAGCATTATACACCGGCAGCAGCTGCTTGACAACATCGGTGCAGCTGCCTGCCAGCATCGCGCCCATGGTGTCCACGATGGAGCGCTTGGCCAGGTAACGCACCTGCGGATCGAAGTCAGGCTTTCCGCAGATAAACGAAGAAAGGATCTCGCTGAGATACATATCAATTTCCTCCTGTCATGGGATCATGCGGCGAAGGCGTCGCCGCGTCGGTTTTGCCGGTAAGAGCCGGTGCGCCCCGCACGGAAAGAGTGCGGAGCGCACGACGCTCTTGCCGAATGTGAGGAGAAAGGGAAAGTCGTTTTATGCCCGGACGACGTCCTCGGCCATGGACACCAGTGTGTCCTCCACCGATTGCAGACGGGACTCCTCGGCCAGACGCCACACCTTCAGCTGCTCCACCTGCGCCTGACCGTTGTCGATGGTCTCCTGCACCCGTTCGGGGCTGGGGCCGCCGATGATGTGCCGGCGGGTGACGTTCTGCACGGGATCCAGCGCGTTGGTGATCAGCTCCTGCGGCATGTTCAGGTCGATGTCCAGCACCTCCTTGGCGGCGCGCGCCACCAGCGCGGTGTCGATCTTCGTGCAGGCGATGCCCTCGTCGTGGGCGATGACCACCAGCCGTCCCACGATCTTCTTGGCCGCGGAAAAGGACAGACCCATGCTGCGCACCATCTCGTCAGCCAGATCGGTGACGGTGCTGAATCCGTTGCGGACGACCTCCAGTGCGCGGGGCACGTCCACCTCTAGATTGCGGATGATGCCCTCCAGCAGGAACGCGCTGTCGGTGATACGCTGCATGATCTCGAAGAACTGCCCCACCACCAGGCCGGGCTCCCGACCGTTTCCGGGGGGGTAGGCCTTCATGGTGTTGAACATGCTGGACAGCGTGCCGTACGTCCACTCGCCGGAGTACCGCAGTGTCTCCAGCGCCACGGGGTTGCGCTTCTGGGGCATGATGGTGCTGTAGGAGCAGTAGGGCAGTGCCAGCCGGCTGATGCCCACCTCGTTGAGGTTCCACAGCAGCAGGCTCTCGGTGACGCGGCCTACGTTGTTGATGAAGATGGCCATGGCGCAGGCCGGCTCGTAGGCGTAGTCCAGCGTGCTGGTGGCGTCCATGGAGTTGACCAGCATACCGTGGAAGCCCAGCAGCTCCGCCACCCGCTCGCGGCTGATGGGGAATCCGGTGGTAGCGACGGCGGCGGCACCCATGGGGCTGAGATCCACGTGCTCATAGGCGCGCATCAGCCGCTCCATGTCGCGCCCGAAGTTCTCGAAGGCACTCATGTAGAAGTGCCCCAGCGTGATGGGCTGCGCCTGCTGGGAATGGTGGGTATAGGCGGGGATGATGGTGTTCTTGTGCACCTCTGCCTGTACCAGCAGCGTCTCCATCAGGAAGGTGATGGCCTCCATCTGCTCCAGCAGCTTCCGGCGGATGTACATTCTCTCAATGGCCGGGTTCATGTCGTTGCGGGAGCGGCCGGTGTGCATCTTGCCGCCCACCTGAATGCCCACCTGGGCGATGACCCACTCCTCCACATTGGAGTACAGATCGGTCAGACCCGGCTTATGGGGCACGATGTCCGGCCCCTCCCGGCGCAGCTTCAGAACAGCGCCGAGGATCTGGGCGGCATCCTCCTGCGAGATGATGCCCTGTTCCTTCAGCATCAGCACATGTGCCAGATGATCCAGCAGCTGATAGGGGAAGGTCAGGTGATCCTCCGCGATGGTGTTGGCGGCGTGCTGATCCAGAATTTTGATGTCTCGCCCCTCATAGGGCTTGTAGTAATCTTTGTTCATATAGACGATCCTTTGTAGTTCAAATGGTTCCGTTGGTTCCGAACGTGTGTTTCCGCGTCAGGCGGCCTTTTTTACGAACAGCTTGCAGCACAGGAAGTACAGCACCAGCGCCACAACGATGGCGATAGGCAGCGCGATGGCGGCACTCATGTCGGCGAAGCCCACGATCAGATAGGTGATGAAGGAGCCTCCCGCGGCTACCAGTGCGTAAGGCAGCTGGGTCTTTACGTGCTCGATGTGGTTGCAGCCGGCGGCCATGGAGGACATGATGGTGGTGTCGGAGATGGGGGAGCAGTGGTCACCGAACAGGCTGCCGCTGAGGACGGCCGCGATGACCAGCGGGAAATCCAGGCCGAAGCTGTATGCCATGTTGATGCCGATGGGCAGCAGGATGGCCATGGTGCCCCAGGAGCTGCCGATGGCGAAGGAGATCACGGCACCGATGACGAACAGCAGGCCGGGAACCAGCGCGGGGCTGAGGGTGCCGGTGGTGGATTCCACGATGAAGGTGGAGGTGCCCAGCGTACCGCAGACGCTGCCCACGCCCCAGGCCACCACGATGACGGCCAGGATGGAGCCCATCTTCTGGATGCCGCCCACGAAGATATCAAACGCCTGCTGGAAGGTCATCAGCTTCTGCTTGACGATCATGATCAGGCAGGTGATGGCGGCCAGCAGATAGCCGGAGGTCAGCGCGATACGGATCTTGGAGCCGGCGATGTTGTGTGTGGGCCAGCCCCAGCCGATGAACATGGCGAAAATCACGACGAACAGAACGATCAGGGGCAGCAGCATGTTCCACATGGAGACTTCCTTGTCGTCCTCTACCACGATAACGTCCTCGGACTTCATCTGCTCCTCGGTCAGACCCTTCAGAGCCAGCTGCTCGGAGCGAGCCATGGGGCCGAAGTTCTTCTTGCTCAGGGCGATGACCGGGATCAGCACCAGCGCCAGGATCGCGTAGAACTGATAGGGAATGGCCTGCATGAAGGTGCCCGCGTCGGAGCCCTCGATGCCTATTGCCTCATACTGGGTGGCAATGATGTTCATGACATACACGCCCCAGCCGGTGATGGGGATCAGGATGCAGACCGGGGAGGAGGTGGAGTCCAGAATGTAGGACAGCTTGGCACGGGAGACCTTCAGCTTGTCGAACACGGGGCGGAAGATGGGTCCCAGGATCAGGCTGTTGCCGGAGTCGGAGAAATAGATGGCCAGACCGCCCAGCCAGCAGGCGAGCTGTGCGCTGACGGGCTTTGTCAGCTTGTTGGAGATCGCCCGGGCGAAGGCGCGTGCACCGCCGGATTTTTCTACCAATGCCACAAAGCCGCCGATAACGGCCATCAGGACAATGGTCTGGGCATTGCTGCCGCTGGTCATATCCACGAACAGATAGTCACTGAACGTGGTTTGCAGCGCTGTCCAGGGGTTGCCGTAGGCCAGGATCAGGCAGCCGCTGAACAGGCTGACGAACAGCGACAGAATGACGTTCTTGGTCAGAAAGGCCAAGGCCACCGCGAGGATAGGGGGGATCAGGGACCAGATACCGAAGTTAATATCCATGTGATTGTCTCTCCTTTTGATATAGGTTTGCAGCCGGCTGCGGCGGGTGTGAGCTGCCTGCTTCACGCCGTGTGCCGTGAACCTGCCGTCGCCCTATTTTAGTAGCAAGTTCCGTGCCAGAATGTGCTGTCGGGTTTGCTGGATTTTTGACAAAGCATTTGTGCGATTTGCTGAAAAATATGGGCGATCACCGTGGCGTGGTGCGGCGAAATGGTGCGCCGGAGGGCTTGAATGAAAAGAGAGGGGTAGTTGTGTCGAAAGTTCGACACAACTACCCCTGCTGGAAATATGTGGATATTCCCCGCTTAAACCCGCTGGAATCACGGCGGAACGCGGCGTGTGTCCGTTTTTCGACATGATTTGTCGAAAACTGGACGGTCAGCGCAGCCCCAGCTTGCTCATGCGGGAGTACAGCGTGGTGCGGGGGATCTGCAAAAGCGCTGCCGCCCTGTCTATGTTCCCCTTTGCCTCCTGCAAGGCCTGTCGGATCAAGCCGCGCTCATAGTCGGCCACGGCATCCCGCAGCGGCACATTGGGCACGCTGCGCGTGTTCGCGGCGCCAGAGCCGGCGGCGGACGCGCCGGCGGGGGAGAAGAAGTACGCGGGGATATCCTCCACCCGCAGCTCCCGGCTGCCGTCGGTCAGATTCAGCGCGGCCTCAATGGTGTGCTCCAGCTCACGGACGTTGCCCGGCCAGTGGTAGGTTTTCAGCAGCTCCATGGCCTCCGGACTGATGCCGTTGTTCTGCTTGCCCAGCTGCCGGTTGTAGCTGTCCAGAAAGTGCTGCGCCAGCAGCTCAATGTCCTCCGGACGGCTGCGCAGCGGCGGTACGCGGATGTGGATGGCGTTGAGCCGGTAGAACAGATCCGGCAGCATCTCCTTGTTCTGCATCAGCTGCTCCGGCGACCGGTTCACGGAGGCTACGATGCGGATATCCACCTCTTTCGGCTTGGATGCGCCCAGCGCCATGACGGTTTTGGTGTCCAGCACCCGCAGCAGCTTGGATTGCAGCTTCAGCGGCATGGAGTTGATCTCGTCCAGATAGATGGTGCCGCCGCTGCACTCCTCGATCAGCCCCACCCGATCCTCCGCGCCGGTGAACGCGCCCCGGCGGGTGCCGAACAGCAGGCTTTCCAGAATGGACTCCGGCAGCGCGGCGCAGTTGATGGGCATGAACGTTTTATCCTTGCGGTAGCTGGCGTTGTGAATGGAGGACACCACCAGCTCCTTGCCGGTGCCCGTTTCACCGTAGACCAGCACAGAGGAGCTGCTGTTGGCAATGCGCTGGATGAGGCGGCGCACCTCCTGTATCTCCGGCGACTGCCCCACGATGTCCTCCAGCGTGTAGCGAGCGCCGGTGGCGGCGGGCGCGGAGCTTTCCTCCCGGGCGCGCTGGACAGTCCGTCCGGAGCGCCCCATGTTGGTCACGTCACGGGACAGCTGCACGGAGCCCACAAACTGTCCCCGGCAGACGATGGGGATGGTCAGGTTGTTGGTCACGGACTTCTTGCCCAGGTGGTTCCAGGCGATCTCCTGCTGGCGGTAGATGACGCCGTCGGTTTTCAGCGCGGCCAGCAGCGCACTGGATTGAAAGTTCTGGCCGGGGAATACCTCCAGCAGGTTCTTGCCCAGTGCCCACTGGTTGTCGGCGGCGTTCTCCTCGTCGGTGTAGCGGGGGTTGAACCGCTGTTTGGCGATGATGGTGCCGCTGTGGTCGATGATGGTCACGGAGTCCACAAAGTTGAAATTTTCATTTAGCCATTTCAATGCGTCGCTGCTGCTCATGGCCTGCTCCTCCTTCCGCGTGATCTCATGTCTGTTTCCGCTGGCAGGCGGGCGGTATGCCCATTTCCTGCCGGTATTTTGCCACCGTCCTGCGTGCGACGGATATCCCCTTCGCATCGAGCATGTCTGCGATCCGGCTGTCGCTCAGCGGCCTGTGGCCGTCCTCCGCCCGCACCAGAGCGCGTATCTCCATGCGCACGGCCTGCCCGGAAAAGCCGTTTACTTCACCGGAGAAAAAGTACCGCAGGGGGAATGTCCCCTGCCGGCATTGGAGGTACTTGTCCTTCACGCAGCGCCCCACTGTGGACTCGTGTACCTGCATCCGCTCCGCCGCCGCCCGCATGGTCATAGGGGTCAGATGCGCCGTCGCGCCCTGAAAAAAGTCGCTCTGGGTCTGCAAGATCAGGTCGGCGCACCGCTGCAGCGTGCTCTGCCGCTTTTCCAGACAGGCCAGCATCCACTGCGCCTGCCGCAGCTTCTCCTTGAGATATTGCCGCACCTCCGTATCTCCGGAGCTTTCCAGTAATTCCAGATACTGGCGGCTGACGGAGAACCGCGGCAGATACCGCTCGTTGAGCGCGGCCTGCCATTGGCCGTCTGCTTCCTCTATGATGACGTCCGGGATCACGTAGACCGGCGTCTCGTCAGGTTCCTCGTTCCGGGCGGGGTATGGCTCCAGCTGCTGTATGATCTGACAAGCACGGCGCACCTCACTCTCCGGCAGCCGAAGCTGGCGGGCGATGGCGGCGTACTGCTTTTTGCCCAGCAGCGGAAGACAGTGGGTCACGATCTCCTCCGCCGCAGGTTCCCGCGGGCGGCGGCGCTGCAATTGCAGCAGCAGACATTCCTCCACGCTGCGGGCACCCACCCCGGCGGGCTCCAGCGATTGCAGCACGGCAAGCGCCCGGTCGATCAGCGCCGGGTCGATGCCCAGATGCTGTATGGCCGCCATGTCTTCGCTGTCCAGATAGCCGTTGTCATCCAGCAGTTCCACCATGTAGCGGCACAGGGCGGCGGTGGGTTTGTCCAGCCGTCTGTGCTCCAGCTGCCCGGTGAGGCTGGCGGAAAGGGATGCCATGGCGCTGTCCCAGCGCCCGGCTTCCGGGACGAAAGCGGCTGGCTCGCTGCTTCCGCGGGCATTGGTGCGGTGCTCTATCCGTTCCAGCAGGGGGTTTTCCTCGGCGGCGCGCTCCAGAAAGTGAGACAGCTCCTGGGCGGGCATCAGCAGCATCCGGGTGGCCTGCAGCAGCTGCGGTGATATCCGCAGTGCCTGCTTCGGCTCCAGCCGCAATTCCAGATCGGACATTCCCGCCACCTCCTACCGCATTTTTCCCAATTATATGAAAAGCCGCCGCAAAAGGCAAGCGGCATTTTGCGGCAATTAGCGAAAGCACCTCCTCCGGCCTGGCCGGAGGAGGTGCTTGTGCCTTAATAATCCGAATTCAGCCACGGTTTTTGGGCGTAGTGCAGCAGTCGGGACAGCTGCTGTGCCGCTTCGCCGTTGTCGGCGGAGGCGGCGCCCAGCCGCAGCATGCCCTCCAGCTGGCAGGAGCCCATCAGCAGCGACGCCAGATCACCCTGGCGGCAGGTGACGGTTACATCTGCCGCCGCGTCCGCGTCCGCCACCGCCCAGCGCCCGCCGGAGAAGGCGATGCGCAGACAGCGCTCGCTGTCCGCCAACTCGTCCCGGTAGCGAAACGCCGCCGTCAGCGTCCCCGCCGGGAAGGGGCGGTACGCCGTCCGGCGCACGAAGTCCTCACCGTCCACCAGCTTGAACATGGTGCCAACGGCGGAGACGTTCGTCTGCAAAAAGCCGTAGTCGATGTAGTTCTTCGACACGTCCTGTGGGTCGTCCAGCAGGTGGTGGAAGTCCTCCTCGCCGGTGCGCAGGATGACGGTCTGCGCCAGATCCGCCTGCATGTTCAGACCGCCCAGCAGCCCCCGCAGGATCGCGCCGTCCTCGTATACCAGCTCCTCCACGCTGAGCCGGTTCTGAGTGTAGTTGCTGTCGCTGGCGCTCTCGAAGCGGTACGCCGCGTAGCCCCGCAGCACGCCGCCGTCGTACCAGCCCAGCCGGCGCACCTGAATGTCGCCCCGCGCGCCGCGTATCTCCTCGTCGAATTTCTCCACCATGCCGTGGTTCCGCGCCGCAAAGCGGCGGTGGCACGCCAGCGCCGCGTCAAAGTCCTCTGGCTGCATCAGCCGCAGGTGCGCCAGCACCGCCGCATCCGGGCGGGGCAGTGCCGCCGTGGGCAGGTGGTACTCGTATATCTTCCCGGCGAAGCCGTAGCCCATCTGCCGGTAAAAGCCGATGCGGAAGGGCAGCAGCAGCGTGAGAAGCGCGCCGCTGCGCCGGGCGTAGTCCTCGAAATACCGCACCATCTCCAACGCCGCGCCCTTCCGCTTGTGCAGCGGGTGTACCTCCAGCGCCATCAGGCCGCAGGCAGGCTGCATCACGCCGAAGATGTTCATGGAGAACAGGATGAGCTTCATGGTGGCGATCAGCACGCCGCCCTCGAAAAGACCCATCGTCCGGGTCTGGGTGTCCTCCCGCAGCTCGGTGAGGTGCTTTTCCCGGTAGTGGGCGCGGCACTCCTCGTCCAGCGACTTGTAGGCCGGGTAGGAGTTGAGATAGATGTCCAGATGCGGCTCCACGTCCGCCTCCGTCAGCGGGCGGATCGCCCAATTGCGCCGGTCTGTCTTGCGTTCCATATATGCCGCTCCTTTCGCGTGGATATATGCACTCATAGTAACACAGTCCGGCGGGAAAGGGAAGGAAAACCTGCCATGTCCAGTGGCATGTCCAGTGGCAGCAGGCTGTATACGGAAACGGAAAAGAACCGCGTGCGCGGCGCTTTTCTACGGCAGAAGGGGTGGAGCCGTTGGGGACGTGGGGGGATTGCATCCTGTTGGAAAGAAAAAAGGAGGAAAATCCGAAATGGTCAGTCGTCCTGTTCCAGAACGTACAGGGTAAGGGCGCGCAGTACGGTAGCGCTGCGGAAACCGCCGCCATTGACGATGCCCTCGGCGTGGGATACGCTCATGTGGATGTGTACCACGTAAGGGGAGGGCGTCTCTTTAATGATGGCGGGCAGGTCGGGCGCGGTGTGCTCCTTCAGGGTGATCTCGCCCATGCAGCTGACTACCTCGCAGGGGTCAAATATCTTTTTCTTGATGAGCTCCGGCGGCATTTCATAGCTGCCGGGATTGCTGAGGCATACGTCGGTCACAGAGCCAACACCAGCGACGATCACGGCGTCGTTCCACTTCTTGTCCATCAGATACTCGTGAATGGCCGGCAGAATGCTCTGCCCCTTGGTCAGTTGGATCACATGCAGTTTCGGCATAGCTCGATACCTCCTAAAATTGTATGCAAAAATCATTTATTGCAACTGTAGAATAGCACGTTATGCCCGGCGTGTCAACATGAAAGACTGATATTATATTGTTTTTTGAAAAAAGAAAATAGTGTTGACATAGAAAGCGGATAAACTTATAATGTCTATTGTATACAATTTGTCTTGAGAGGATGATCGAATGAACACCTGTCGAACTGTTTCCGTTCCCTACTATAAAGGGCACATGGAACTGCATGTGCCGCAGGAAGTGCTGGCCGGCGTCCTGACGTCGCCCTTTGCGGACAGTCAGGGCGTCCCCGACCCCAGTGAGCTGGTGCGGCAGGCGCTCCGCAGTCCTATTGGCTCTGCACCGCTGGCGGAGCTGGCAAGGGGGAAAAAGAATATCCTGGTCGTTACCAGCGACCATACCCGTCCGGTACCCAGCCACATCACGCTGCCAATATTGACGGAGGAACTGCTGCAGGCATCTCCAGAGGCGGAGATCACTGTGCTGATAGCTACGGGACTGCATCGAGCCACTACACCGGAGGAGCAGGCGGTCAAATTCGGCAGCGCTATGCTGGAAAAATTCCGGTTTGTGGTGCATGATGCCTTCGATCAGGAACAGATGCGCTTTGTGAAAATACTGCCGTCCGGTGCACGGTTTGAGGTAAATCGGTTGGCGCTGGAAACGGATATGCTGGTTACGGAGGGCTTTATAGAGCCGCACTTTTTTGCCGGCTTTTCCGGCGGGCGCAAGAGCATTCTGCCAGGTATCAGCTCTGCTGTTTCCGTATCGGAGAACCACTCTGCGCGAGCCATTGCTCATCCGTTGGCGCGCGGCGGTATGCTGAAGGGCAATCCCATTCATGAGGACATGGTGGACGCGGCTCGTGCCGTGAATGTGACGTTTACGCTGAATGTGGCGCTCAACAGCCGGAAGGAGATTATCGGAGCGTTTGCCGGAGAGCTAGAAGCGGCACATGAAGAGGGGTGTGCGTTTGTCAGCCGGATGTGCAGTGTACCGCCTATCAAAGGGGATATTGTGGTGACCTCCAACGGAGGATATCCGCTGGATCAGAACCTGTATCAATGCCCCAAGTCCATCTCCACGGCGGCTGACTGTGCCAACGACGGTGCGGTGATCATCATCGCCGCCTCGTGTGTGGACGGCTACGGCGGCGAGCATTTCAGGGAATTGATCACCCGCGGTACACCGCAGGAGATACAGGATTATCTGCTGGCTATCCCTCCGGACAAGACCATCCCGGAGCAGTGGTGTGCGCAGATATATGCCCGCATCATGCTGAGCCATGAGATCATTGTCGTATCGGATCATCTGACGGCGGAGCAGGCGGAGCGTGCCAACATGCGGCACGCAGACACTCTGAATGAGGCGCTCGCTATGGCGCAGGATATAAAGGGCAGAGACGCACAGGTGGTGGTGATTCCGGACGGCATGTCCGTTATTATTTCACAGTAACAAAGGAGGCAGCGTATGGAGCAGATCATCGGACTGCAGGTGGATCCTGCGGATAATGTGGCCACTGTGTTCAGCAACGATACGGGGGCCGGGACTGTTGTCACCGTGATGGATCGATCCGGCGGAAGCCGCGATCTGACGGCGCGGCAGGCGATTCCCTATGGACATAAGATCGCGTTGTCAGACATGGCGCCGGGTCAGGCTATCGTCAAGTATGGGCAGGTCATCGGGCAGGCCACGGAGAGCATCGCGGCGGGCGATTATGTACACATTCACAATCTGGAGAGCCGCCGCGGGCGGGGCGACTGGGCGAAGGAGGCGGAGAAATGAGCCGGCAGTTTATGGGCTATATCCGTCCCAACGGAAAGGCGGGTTCCCGCAATTATGTGGCGGTGATACCGTCTGTGGTATGCGCCAACGAGGTGTGCGAGGCGATTGTCAGTCAGACAGTAAATACCCGCGGCTATTTCCATCATCAGGGTTGCTGTCAGCTGCCGCCGGACCTGGAGCGCGTCACGGACTGCCTGATCGGGCTGGGCACTCACCCCAATGTGGGCGCCGCGTTGGTGGTAAGCCTGGGATGCGAGGGTACCGACACGGACCGGCTAACGGACACCATCGCCGCGTCCGGCATACCGGTGGAGCGGGTGAACATTCAGGAGCTGGGCGGTACCAGCGCGGCCATTGCTGACGGTATTGACAAGGCACAGAGGCTGGCGCTGCGGATCTCCGGGCAGCAGCGGGTGGCAGTAGATATGTCCCATTTTGTTCTGGGGATCAAGTGCGGCGCGTCTGACGCTACATCGGGCATGGCATCCAACTGTGCTATTGGCTATGTGGCCGACCGGATCATAGATATGGGCGGCACCGTGGTATTCGGAGAAACAACAGAATTTATCGGTGCGGAGCACATTCTGGCGCAGCGTGCTGCAGCACCGCAGGTGGCAGAGGATATTTACCGTATCGTGGAGAGAATGGAGAACCGTGCCAAGGCCATTGGCTGCGACATGCGAAAGGGGCAGCCAACACCGGGCAACATCGCTGGAGGGCTCAGCTCCATTGAGGAAAAGTCACTGGGAGCCATCATGAAGTCCGGATCCCGACCGATCCAGGGTGTGCTGGAGTATCCCGCTATTATCACAAATCAGAAAGGACTATGGATCAAGGACAGTCCGGGACGGGAGATCGAGATATTGACGGGTATGGCGGTGGCCGGCGCTCAGTGCATGGCATTCTCTACGGGGCGCGGCGCGCCGCAGGGTTTCCCCACTATGCCGGTCATCAAGATCTGCGGAAATCCCAATACGTATGAGCGTATGCAGCACGATATGGATATCAACGCCGGGCGGATCATTCAGGGCACAGCCTCCATCGAGCAGGTAGGGGAGGAGATACTGGATATGCTGACGTTGGTGCTGTCCGGGGCTGTGACCAAGGGCGAGGCCATTCACTATACAAAGTCCATGGATATTTACACACTGGGACCTGTGATCTGAAAGGAGAGAACTATGCAGTACGATTTTAACCGTATTCTCGACCGCACGAGGGAGCGCTCCAAAACATGGGACTTCCGTACCCTGCGTCCCGGGCAGCTTCCCATGAACGGTGCGGAGACGCACTTTGCCTGCCCTGTGCCGGTGCGGGAGGCGGTGCAGGCCGTGGCAGAGTGGGAGGTTTACGGTTATCCCTATTTTACAGAGGACTTCTCCAATGCGGCGGCGTCCTGGATGCAGCGGCGTCATGGGTGGGACTGCAATCCCCGCTGGGTGGAATTTGTGAGCGGCATCGTGCCCGGCATTGCCTTTGCGGTGCAGGCTGTGTCCCAGCCGGGAGACAAGATACTCATCAACACGCCGGCCTATGATCCGTTTCGTTCCATGGTGGAGGCCAATGACCGGGTGCTCACGGAATCGCCGCTGGTCATCGGAGAGGATGGAGTATTTTTTGACTGGGAGGACATGGAGCGCCGCTTCAGTGATCCGCTGACCAAGGCGTTTATTCTCTGTGATCCCCACAATCCGACCGGTAAGAACTGTACAGAGGCGGAGTTGTGCCGTATTTCCCGGCTGTCGGAAAAGTATGGTGTGCTTGTGATCGTGGACGAGGTGCACGCGGATTTCGTATTTTACGGACGGCACATCTCGTATCCTACGGTCAGCGATTGGGCGAGGAACAACTCCGTGGTGGTCATCAACCCCAGCAAGACGTTCAATGTTGCGGGATTCCGCACCGGCGCTGTGATCGTGCCCAATGAGGAGCTTCGCGCATATATCAATAAGAAGATTCTGGCCGTGAAGGGCATCAGCCGTACCATCACGGGCGTGGCCGCCTTTGAAGCCTGCTACGATGGGCGCTGCGACGATTACGCCGATCAGGTCTGCGCGTATATTTACGATAATGAACAGTATCTGGCTGCTTTTTTGAAGGAGCGTATTCCGGAGATCAGGCTGATCCGGCCGGATGCCTGCTTTGTTTGCTGGCTGGATTGCCGGGGACTGGGCTTTACTGAGCAGTCTCAGTTGATGGAATTCTTCACCAATGCCGGTGTACTGGTTACCAGCGGCGAGGAATTTGACCGTACCGGGATGGGTGAAGGGTTTGTGCGCATGGCCTACGGTTTTCCCCGCAGCCAGCTGAAAGAGGCGCTGGAGCGGCTGGCCGCAGCTGCAAAAGAGATAAGAAAGTGAGGAGCGACTATGAGCAAGGAGATCCGTGTCATCAGTACGCCGGATGCACCGGCGGCCAAGGGCCCCTATAATCAGGGAATGGTCTATGACGGTCTGGTCTATGTGGCTGGACAGCTGCCGTTGGATCCTGCCACCGGACTGGTGGTGGAAGGGGACTTTCAGGCACACGCAGCGCAGGCTATCCGGAATGTGGAGACTGTGCTGAAGGCAGGCGGTTCTGATCTGGAGCACCTGCTTCGTGTGAATGTGTACATGACCGATGTCAGCCAGTTTCCACTGTTCAATGAGGTGTACGAGAGGATGATGGGGCGTCCGTTCCCTGCCCGCACCGCGCGGGTCGTCCAGCTGGGACCTTATGACGTGGAAGTGGATGCCACCGGTGTTGTAATAAACGAATAAGGAGGAAAAGCACAATGGGATATAAGATCTATATGCCGAAGGCTATATGCGACAGTGGCATGGAGGCGCTGGAGGCCAAGGGCTTCGAACTGATCGGCACCAACTGCGGTACGCCGGAGGACATGGCCAAATATGTCCCAGAGGCGGATGTGATCGTGGCGCGCACACACTTCTTCTCCAAGGAGCTGCTGGCTACAGCCAAGAACCTGAAGCTGCTGGAGGTGCACGGCGTGGGCTATCAGGATCATGTGATCTGCGAGGATGCTGCGGAGCTGGGTGTGTACGTGGCCTACTCTCCCTTCGGCAACTTCAACACCGTGGCCGAGGGTGCGCTGGCACTGACATTGGCGCTGACAAAGCACGTGGTGGACTACAATCAGCAGGTGCGGGAAAAGGAGCATGTTACGCCGGTGATGGCGCTGGAGCTCTCCGGCGCTACGGTGGGTATGCTGGGCTTTGGCAACATTGCCAGCTGCTTCGCTCAAAAGCTGTACTACGGCATGAATTCCAAAATTATCGCCTATAGCCCTACCACCGATCCTGGACGTATTCCCAGCTATGTGACTATGAAGGATACTATGGACGAGGTGTTCGCTGAGTCTGATGTGGTATCGCTGCATATCCCGGGTGAGCGAAGCTATAAGGGTATGATCAACCGTCATCATTTTGAGCTGATGAAGCATACTGCTTACTTTATCAACACGGCGCGGGATGTTCTGGTGGATAATGACGATCTGTACGAAGCACTGAAGACCCATCGCATCGCTGGCGCCGCCGCGGATGTGAACTATGAAGAGCATCCGGAGGGACGCAAACTGCTGGAACTGGACAACTTCATCAACACGCCGCATGCTATGGCATTCTCTGATGCGTCATTGGAGCGCTCCGGTATGAATTGCGTGAGGGAGATCTGCCGCGTGATGCTGGATGGGCAGGAGCCTAAGTATTGGATCAATCGAAGCGGGTTCAAGTCTAAGTAGTGAATTGTATGCAATGCACGGAAAGGATTTTTATATAAACCTACAAAATATTGTATTTTTGTCACATTTATATTTACATTATAAGAAAAATGTTATATCATATACGCGAGCAAATTGCTCATTGTATACAAAAATGTGGAGGTAAAGCTATGAAAAAGTTACTCGCATTGGTGCTGGCTCTGGTGCTGGCACTCTCCCTGGTGGTTTGCGGTCAGCAGGACAGTACAAAGACGGATGACAGTGGCGATACCGCAGTGGAAACGCAGTATTATTCCCTGGGCACGGCGTCCTCCGGCGGTATGATGTATGCCATCGGCTCCGGCTGGGCCAGCCTGATGAACAAGGTGGTGGGCGATAAGTACCAGTTCACCTCCGAGGAAACGGCAGGCAACAACGCCAATATCGCCATGATCGAATCCGGCGAGATCGAGTTCTGCTGCAACGGCACCATGTCGCTCTATGAGGGCTACGAAGGTGTGGCGGAGTGGACCGGAGGTACATCCTATAACAAGATCCGCGTTATGTTCCCCATGAACCAGATGGTTCTGACAGCTTATACGCTGGAGGAAAACAACATCCATACCCTGTCTGACCTTAACGGCAAGATCGTGGGTCTGGGCAGCCGCGGCGGTGCCGTGGACGGCCTGATGCGTGACCTGTTTGACGAGTTGGGTATCGTGCCCAAGGACATTCTGAATGATGGTTGGTCTGCCACCGTTACCGCTCTGTCCGATGGTACTATCGACGCCGGTATCACCTTCCAGCTGGCGCCCGCCGCTGCGCTGGTGGAACTGGAAGCCACCAAGAACGTCTCCTTCCTGACCTTCAGCGATGACGAACTGGCTGCGCTGAAGAAACTGAATCCGGCTCTGGCTGATGCCACGATCTCGGCAGGCTCCTATAAGTCCGTTACCGAGGATATCAAGACCGTGGGCGATATCGCGTTGATGTGCTGCTCCGTGGATGTGCCGGATGAGGTGGTATACGATCTGGTGAAGGCCACCTATGAGAACGCAGCTGATATGCAGATTACCCACAACGCCATGGCCAACTGGAGCATTGACGGTGTGAGCCAGTGCATCGCCCAGTATCATCCCGGTGCGCTGAAGTACTATGAGGAGATGGGCATCACGGTAGCCGATCCCGTTGTGGTTCCCAAGAACTGACTCTTTCTACCTTCCTCTTTATTGAGATCGGCTCCGGTTTTCCGGAGCTGATTTCAAATTTCCAAAAGGAGACGCCAATGAACGAGTATATTCAAAGCTGGTTTGCCGCACGCAGCGGCGATACTATCCGGCTGGCTCAGGCTCTTTGGGAAAAGCCTGAGCTGCCCATGGCGGAGTTTTCTGCCTGCCGCCTGACCGCGGACTATATGCGCAGTCAGGGCTTTCAAGTAAGAACCTATCACTGCAAGGATGATTCACTGGAGCCCAATACCGTTATTGCCACATGGGGCAGCGGTAAGCCGGTCATCGGCATCATCGGAGAGTACGATGCACTGCCGGAGCTGGGACAGGATGCCTGTGCTGTGCGCAGTCCGCGTCCCGGCGCCGGGCACGGCTGCGGCCACTGCCTGACCACACCGGCCTGCTGCACCGCTGCCGTTGCAGCCAAGGCTGCGATGGAGGCTGAAGGGCTGACAGGTACCATCAAGTTTATGGCCTGCCCCGCTGAGGAGTCCGGAGAAGGAAAGGTCTACATGAAGCAGCGCGGCGAGTTTGACGATCTGGACTGCTGCGTCAGCTGGCACCCCATGAACTACGATCTGACGCCCACGGAAGGCGCGCTGCTGGCGCTGTGCAACCTTGATCTGGAATATACAGGCAAGGCCGCTCACGCAGCCGCCATGCCGGAGATGGGACGCAGCGCGCTGGATGCGGCAGAACTGACCAATATCGGTGTGCAGTATCTTCGGGAGCATGTGACTGATGATGTGCGGATGCACTATGTGTATACCAACGGCGGTGCCGCCGCCAATGTGGTGCCGGACAAGGCTGCGCTTCACTACATTCTCCGCGCCGGTACGCTGCACTCTCTGCAGAACGTGCTGGAACGGGTGAAGAAGGTGGCGCGGGGCGCTGCCATGATGACGGAGACGGAGGTGACGATCCATGTGCGTTCCATCTCCAGCGAGACGTTTATCGTCCACAGCTTCAATCGGTTCTGCTTTGAGTCTATGCAGAAGGTGCCTGCGCCGGTCTATACGCCGGAGGAAAAGCGGTTTGCGGATGAGCTGTATCGGAATGTGATGGGAAAGGAACCCGCGGGAGACACTATCCCCACCGGATTTACGACACCCACTGGTATTACCGGTCATGTGATGGCCTCCACGGATGTGGGCTATCTGACGCACGATGTGCCTACCTGCCGCCTGTTCGGGTGGGGGATGCTCAACGGTGTGCCTGTCCACCATTGGGGTATTGCCGCCGGTGTGGGTACGGCCATTGGCCAGAAGGCCGCTGTACAGGCGGGACAAGCCGTGGCACAGTGTATCTATGATATTCTGTGCGCGCCCGACCAGATCCAGGTGTGGAAGGATGAGCTGGCGCGCACCACTGCCTCCGATGAGGAGTTTATCCCCATTTATCCCGGACAGGAATAAGGAGAGAAGCTATGGAAAACAAGGCATTACAGCAGCAGTCCGGGTGGCAGAAGGCGTACTATACAGCCATCTCCATACTCTGCTATCTGATGTGCGCCCTGCACATTATCAACTTCATTCCGCAGATCCACATCAAAAACTATTCGCTGGTGGCACTGACATATATGTTTGGAATGCTCATGTGCTATCTGATCTACAATTTCCGGGGTAAGGCCGTCTATTGGAATTCCTGGAAAACCAAGGTGATGGATCTGCTTTTGGCAGCTGGCGCGGTGTTCGTCTGCTTCTATGTGATCTACGACGTGGATGCGTTTCTGACGCGTATCCAGCTGCGTGCCACCAGTCTGGACATGGTGGTAGGCATGATCGCCGCTATCACGGTACTGGAGGCCTGCCGCCGTCTGACAGGCCCCGCACTGCCTGTGATCGCACTGGTGTCCATTCTGTATGCCCTGCTGGGAGGGTATCTGCCCGGCCCGCTGCACATCAAGGGCTATTCCCTCAACCGCGTTATGCGCAGCATCATCGGTAATCAGGGTATTCTGGGCTCTGCCATGACCACGGTGACCAACACGGTGTTCGCGTTCCTGCTGTTCGGCGCTTTCTTGAATGTCTGCGGTGCCAACGACATTTTCCGCGACTTGTCCATTGCGTTGGCTGGTAAGAAGCGCGGCGGACCTGCTAAGATGGCGGTCATCGCCAGCTGTATTTTCGGTTCCATTTCCGGCAGCCCCATTTCCAATGTGGCATCTACCGGCGCGTTTACCATACCGCTGATGAAGAAAACCGGTTATCGCAGCGAATTTGCCGGGGCAGTGGAGGCAGTGGCGTCCACCGGAGGACAGATCATGCCGCCAGTCATGGGAGCGGCAGCGTTCCTGTTGGCGGAGTTTACCGGTATCTCCTATGCCACCGTGTGTCTGGCGGCACTGGTGCCCGCGTTGATGTATTATATCTGTCTGTTCAAGGTCATCGACTGTGAGGCGCTGCGCGTTCGCCTGATGGGACTCAGCAACGAGGAGATCCCTCCGCTGGGACCTGTGCTCAAGCGGTCGGCCAAGCTGCTGATTCCCATTGCTGTGCTGCTGATCGCCATGCTCGTATTGGGACGTACCGCAGCCCGCAGCGCGTTCTATGCCACCATTTCTGTTATTATTTGCAGCCTGCTGGACAAAGAGGATCGTTTTACCTTCCGCAAACTGCTGAAGGGCTTTGAGGAGACGGCCAAGAGCTCAGCCACTATTCTGGCGGCCTGCGGCTGCGCCGGTATTATCACCGCCATGTTGTCTCTGACCGGCTTGGGTCTGACATTCTCTAACTTTATCTTCCGGCTGGGCAGCGATAACCTGTTCCTGTCTCTGGTGTTTGCCATGCTGGTAAGTATTATTCTGGGCATGGGTCTACCTACCACTGTGGCGTATATCGTGACGGCCACCTCCATGAGCGCGGCCTTCACCAAGATGGGGCTGACGCCGTTGGCTGCCCACATGTTTTTGCTGTACTTTGCCTGCATGTCCAACATTACGCCACCGGTGGCCATTGCCGCCTATACCGGCGCAGCGCTGGCAGAGGCGCCGCCTATGAAGGTGGGGGTGCAGTCTGTACGTTTGGGCATCGTCGGATTTATCGTTCCGTATATCTTCATCTACAATCCACTGATCCTAGGATGGGATTTCAGCAGCTTCCCGGCTGCCATGGACACGGTGCAGACGCTGATCGGCGCCGTTATGGTGGCATGGCCTATGGCCTACTGCATGAGCGGCTTTACCTACAAAAAGTTGTCTATCTGGGAACGGCTGTTCAACGGTGCATTGGCGCTGCTGCTGATCCTGCCGTATTGGTACATCAATGTGCCTTTCATGGTGGTGACGCTGCTCTATATCCTGCGCACCAGCCGTAAGGAGAAAGAATACGAGCTGACGTACATGAGGACTCCGGTATCTGCACAGGACTTGTAAAATTTAGCAGATAAAGCAAAAATTGTTTGTAAGACAAGAAAATCTGTGATAAGATGTACGCAGATAGTGCTTATGCTTTAGAAGGGGTGTCTACATGAAATTACAGCCGATTCGCACGGAGACGATAAAAGACCAGATATATCATGTGCTCCGGCAGGAGATTATCGAAGGAACACTGCCTCCCGGTCATAAGATTGTGGAGCAGGCGGTGGCGGATCAGCTGAATGTCAGCCGTTCTCCGGTACGGGAGGCCATCAAGCAGTTGGTGGGGGACGGGTTGCTGACCTATGTGCCCAATTGTGGAGCCTTTGTCAAGCAACCCTCCGCCAGAGAGGTGCTGGACAGCTTCGACATGCGTATCCTGCTGGAGGAGTATGCCATTAACCATATCGACAATACGCTGCGCGAGAGATCCCGTAAACAGCTTCTGCGTCTGCGCAAAAAGACGGAGAGCCTGTCCGATGCCACGTCTATCACCGAATACCTGACGGTGGACAGAGATATCCATACGCTGATCGTGCAGATGTGCGGCAACAATGTGGCCGCCGATTTTTACGAACGCATCTGGGGGCAAATTGCCGCATTCCGGACTATTTCGCTGATGAGTCCGGAACGACTTCGCCTGTCCTTTCAGGAACATGCTGCCATTATAGATTGCATTCTGGAGGAACGGGATGAGGAGGCATGTGCCATTCTACGTACCCATCTGCAGGAGGCTCGCAACACGGTCACGTTTTATCTGGGCGACACGTTAGCACGTTCTCTGTGCACATAAGCGCAGACAGGAAAAACAACAGAGAAGGAAGTCCTCTGCACTCTGCGGTGCAGAGGACCTTTCCATAGGTGCCTTCAGGCGTGGAAATAAGCCCCCAGTTCTACTGGGGGAAGAAAAATAGCTTTAGCATGAGTAAAACCTCCTATTGCGGTATACTGGTAAAGGTTTGGCGACCGCATTACCAGAGCAATAGGAGGTTTTATGCAATTTAAAAAAGACGAAAGAAACGAAATAAAGAGCACATCACATTCAAGATACCGTTGTCAGTATCATATCGTATTCGCACCGAAGTACCGCAGAAAAGAGATCTATGGGCAGTTGAAGAAAGACATAGGAGAAATACTGCGGACCTTGTGCAAGCAAAAGAACGTGGAAATACTGGAGGCAGAGGCGTGCATAGACCACATACATATGCTGGTGAGCATCCCGCCGTACTTAAGTGTAGCACAGTTCATGGGATTTCTCAAGGGAAAGAGCAGTTTGATGATCTTCGACAGGCACGCGAATTTGAAGTACAAGTATGGGTCGAGGAATTTTTGGTGCAGAGGATACTATGTGGATACTGTGGGGCGCAACAAAAAGATCATAGCGGAGTATATCCGAAATCAACTTGAGGAGGATTACGCTGCGGATCAGATCAGCATCAAAGAATATGCAGACCCGTTTACGGGTGACAAGAATAAGAAGGCATAAAAAGACAGCCGCTTGAAGCGGCTGCCTGAAATGGTAATGCGGTGTCAAACCTTCGACGTCCCTTTTAGGGGCTACGGTCGTAATAGCCCCTTTTAGGGGCAGATCAAACCACCAGTTTACTGGTGGTTATGATTTTTGTGGAAGGACGGATTCCCATGCCAGTGTACGCACTGGCTCGGAATGACAGGGAACGGGCGGACAGAGTCGTCCGCCCCTACAAGGGGTTATCGAAGATTCCTGCGCGGGACGTCGAGGACGCCGTCCCCTACGGAATGACAGAAAACGGGGCGGACAGAGTTGTCCGCCCCTACAAAAGGACTGTCAAAGGGCACCGCTGAGGATGTCCTCTGCCACGGCGCGGCGGGTGACGCAGCGATCCATGGCCTGCTTTTCTATATAGCGGTGCGCGTCCTGCTCCGTCATGCCCCGCTGGTCGATGAGCTGCCATTTGGCGCGGTTCACCAGCCGTATCTCCGCCATTTTCTCCTCGATGGTGGCGGTTTTCTGCTCCATGCGCCGCAGGCGCTCCCGCGTGCCGCACAGCAGCTGGAGCGATTGCAGCAGCAGCGGCGGGGAGGTGGGCTTTTGCAGCAGCAGGATGCCCTGGGGCGACAGGCGGGCGGACAGGTCGGGGTAGTGCTCCGCCTTGACCAGCAGCAGCACGCCGGCGCTGCTCTTGTCGATGATGTGCAGCGCCAGCTTTGTGCCGAACTCATCCGGCAGGGGCGCGCTGATGATGACGATGTCGAAGGAGCGCTCCAGCAGCACACGCCGCGCCTCCGCCACGCTGGAGGCGGCGCACAGCGGCGCGTAGCGATCCTCCGGCAGCAGCTCCCGGAGGGACGTATGGAATTTGGCCGCGGCGGATACCACCAGCACACTGTAGGTGCTCCGGCTGTCGTCCATGTTCGACCCTCCTTTCGCGGCAGGTAATGGTCAGCGGGTGTACGGCCTGATGATGCTGTCGGGCAGGCACTGGGCGATGAAATCGCTGCCTGCGGCTGCGGTTTTGGCGTCCTCCAGCGTCTCCGGCAGGGTGCGGAACTGCGCTCTCACGGAGGCGGGCGCGGTGTAGAAGTTCACATTGGCGGCGTCGGGCAGCACCAGACGGCGGGTTATGCCGTCCAGCCCCGCCCGGATCAGCAGCGTGAAGGCCAGATACGGGCTGCACAGCGGGTCGGGAGAGCGCAGCTCCGCCCGGCGGTACTCGCCCTGCGCGGCGGGGATGCGGATCAGCTGGGATCGGTTCTCGCTGGACCAGGAGATATACCGCGGCGCTTTGCTGCTGCCGAAGCGGTGGTAGGACTCCTCCCGCGTGTTCAGGAACACGGTCATCTCCGCCACATGGCTGAGGATACCGGCGATGATGCGGGGCATCACGTCCTCCCCGTCCCGGCTCTTGGCGGAGATGTTGATGTGCATGCCGTTGCCGGGCTTGTCGGCCAGCGGCTTGGGGGAGAAGTCGGCGGCAAGGCCGTTGCGCACCGCCACGGAGTTCACCACCGCGCGGAAGGTCACGGCGTTGTCGGCGGCGGTGAGGGGGTCGGAGTAGCGGAAGTCGATCTCGTTCTGACCGGGTCCCTGCTCGTGGTGGGAGCACTCCGGGCGGATACCCATCTGCTCCAGCGTCAGGCAGATCTCCCGGCGGACGTTTTCACCCTTGTCCTCCGGGGCAATGTCCATGTACCCGGCGTTGTCGTAGGGGATGCGGGTGGGCTCGCCGTTGTCGTCCCGGCGGAAGAGGTAGAACTCCATCTCGGTGCCGAAGGAGAAGGAGATGCCCATCTGCTCGGCGTCCGCCACGGCCTGACGCAGCAGAGCGCGGCAGTCGGCATCGAAGGCGGCGCCGTTGGGACGCAGCACATGGCAGAACATCCGCGCCACCCGTCCGTGGTCAGGCCGCCAGGGGAGCATGTAGAGCGTGCCGGTGTCCGGATGCAGGAACAGGTCGGAGTGCACCTCGTCGCCGAAGCCCGGCACGGCGGAGGCATCGAAGGCGATGCCGTAGGTCAGCGCCCGCTCCAGCTCGTCCGGCAGGATGGAGATGTTCTTCTGGCTGCCAAAGATGTCGCAGAAGGCCAGACGCAGGAATTTGATGTCCTCCTCCGCCACATACTGCCTGATCTCGTCCACTGTGTATTTCATAGTGATACCGCCTTTCTAATTGGCTACATACATCTGCTGGTAGGGGTTGCTGCTGCCCGGTGTGACCACGGTGTAGGGATCGCGCAGCAGCGCGTCCGCGTCCCGGCCGAACAGCCGGGCGTATTCCTGCACATAGGGTCGGATCTCCGCCATGTCCTCCGCGGTGGCGCTGTGCAGCGACACCTGATCGGGGAAGCGGATGTTGGACACGTCGCCGCGGAACACCATCTTGCCGCCGTGCATCCCCGTGCAGGGGAAGAAATGCACCACAGGCCGCCCGTCGGTGTGCAGCCCCAGCACCAGTATCAGGCCGCCGGCCTGATACTCGCCCAGAAAGCTGCCGGCGCGCCCGCCGATGACGATCACCGGCTTGTGCTGCTTGTACGCCTTCATGTGGATGCCGGCGCGGTAGCCCGCGTTGTCGCGGATGTAGATCTCGCCGCCCCGCATGGCGTAGCCCGCCGCATCGCCGGCGCTGCCGTTGATGACGATGCGCCCGGCGTTCATGGTGTCGCCTACGGCGTCCTGGGCGTTGCCGTTGACGGTGATGGAGCCGCCGCCCAGATATGCGCCCAGCGCGTTGCCGGGTACGCCGTCAATGACCAGCGTCTTGCCGCTCATGCCGGCGGCAATGAACCGCTGCCCTTGACAGGCGCAGATGCGGCACTCCTTCCCGGCGCGGCGTATGGTTTCGTTCAATTGGGAGAAGGAAAGCTCCCGCGCTTCTATGAAGTCCATATTGTACCACTCCTTTCGTGGCTTTTCCACGCGTATTTCGTATAAATATCGTTTTTTGACGCTTTTTTATTCACCGGCGTGGGCAACGCCCAGGATCTCCAGCTCCTTGTCCGTCAGGTGGATGCCCCGCAGCATCACCCGGTTGCCCCGCAGAGCCTCAATGGAGTTGATGCCCATGCCGCCCATCATCTCCTTGATCTCGTGCTTCCACGCCGTGACCAGATTCACCAGCCGCTTCGCGCTCTGCTGGGGATCCAGCCGCTTGACCAGATCGGGACGCTGGGTGGCGATGCCCCAGCAGCACCGGCCTGTCTGACAGGAGCGGCACAGGTGGCAGCCCATGGCCAGCAGCGCGGCGGTGGCGATGTAGCAGGCGTCCGCGCCCAGGGCGATGGCCTTGACCACATCGGCGGAGGAGCGGATGCTGCCGCCGGCGATCAGGGACACCAGCCGGGCGGCGGGGTCTTGCACCAGCAGTTTACCCTCCCGGAAGGGGGCCAGTGTGGTCAGGTCTCCGGCTCCGGTCAGTTCCAGGCAACCGGGCACCCAAGGGTGGGGGGTTGCTTTCACGCCCCAGCCTTCCAGTTCCTTTATCAGGCTTTCCGCGTTGGTTTTCAGGGGGTTGACCTGTACCGTCAAAGGCGGGGTATCATTATTCGCCGCCAAGAATGCCTCCGCTTCCTCCCGGCCTAAAATCGACAGCAGCCGCTTCACCAGCCATTTGGGATGACTGTACCGGATGGAGAGGTATTTTGCCTCGTCCCGCTCCGGGATGGGCGGCAGCGCCGTCTTATTTTGAGCGATCTTGCGGAGCACCGCGTTCACAAGGCCGGATGCCTGCCCTCTGCCGGAGATCTTCGCCAACTCCACGGAGGTGTTCACCGCCGCGCTGTCCGGCACCCGATCTAAATATAAGATTTGATATGCACCCAGACGCAGGATCTCCAGCAGCGGCGGCTGAAG
>OLRV01000829.1_pt1 | contig 29113 bp, 19 predicted proteins | sample 1672421 | NCBI WGS metagenome assembly OLRV01 (sample SAMEA3136684, study PRJEB25190) | human gut metagenome | biome: human gut; feature: human-associated habitat; material: faeces | place: Austria | collected 2013
TCAGCCATCTTTCTTCTGATGTGTGAATTTCATTCTCATTAGAGGTCTTATCTGAATTACGATCCATAAAGACAAAATATGTTACAAAACAAGAGGCTACAAACTCACCGACATATCTTGAATACGTCTCACACTCCTTTTTGAGTTCATCAAAAATCTCATCCCCTTGTTTAAAGAAATCTATTTCTTGAACCCTCTCTATGCAATTTTGAATTATCATCGCGCACATACGAACTTCTTCAATATACGTTTGTAAAGCAGCTATCTCTTTGTTATTTTCTCGAATTTGATTAATTCTCTCACTATCAGACAATGTTTCCATTAATTTATTCCGTGGATCCGTATTTCCAGCCGAGTAATCCTGCACTCCATTAAATAAAACACAATACCCCCATATCACAGCTGCATATTCCAGCATGCTTCTCTGTTGTTCACCAATTTCATTCATATACATGTCTTCAATCTGAACCATGATCTCTTTCTCTCTTCGCTCATCCTCACTGTCATCTTTTTCCATTTCTTTCTTCATTGCTTTCTTATGGAGCGTATACTCACATATTGCATAAATTAACGCAACAAAAGCAACTATTGCGGTCATCCAATCTGCAATCCCACTAGAAGTCGTAGTGAATAAACCAGCAATATTCATAGTAAAATCTCCTTCTTTGATTTTCTTGAGAGAAAATGTTATACGTCTTGAAAACTGTCCGACAAAGATTTTTAATCGGATATATTCTGTACCGTACACATACGGTTCCCGAACCTATTTCATAATCGAATATTCACGTTACTTCACCCCCATGCTTATCACCCATCAACCCGCCGATACGTGACCTTGCATTCCTTAACGCGGCGGAGCTGCTGATGGCGCAACAGCGGGTTAAGCCAATCGCCGTCAACGAATTTCTGGAAGATGTCAAGACCACGACCGGGAAGAATTTCCCAGCCGGTATCCGCGGTAATGGAACGGTCGTGCAAAGTGTCTCTGAATTCGTATGTGAGGTTCACGCCCAGCTGTGCGAACGTCGATTCCAATTCGTTCAAACCATTTAGCTGCGCCTCCACGAATCCAGACTCATTATGCCCAGTCACCAGACGAACGGCTACATCCTCATCGGGATTTTTGCATCTCAGCAGCATCTCCAAGAACTCAGCCAGATTACGCAGCTGGTACGGCATACGCACGTATGCATCTTCTATAACGATTCTCTTTGCCCCGGCCAAGTAGGGGCCGAATAATCCGAAATACGTGATTCCACGTTGGTTTTCGATCAGTTCCCGCTGCTTTCCATCGGCCTTTGCCGCAAGACGCTCGATTGGAGTCATCGTAGCTGTTTCTTGCTGCCGCGCTACGGGCAAGGCATTGGCGTTCTCAGAAGAACTCGCTTCTTTCTCGTTACCCGCAATTGCCATGGCTTCACCGGCAACAGACGATTCCGACTCGCCTTCATCTTCCGAGTTCTCAACTACACGCCCACGCCAATACAACTGCGGGTAGTCAAGCTCTTCCAAAGTCTGCACGGCGACTACTTCACCGTCGTTCGCACGCTTGTATGTGAACTCGACTTCCTCCATGGTGGAGTCGATACGGCACAGCTGATCCTTGACGCGCTTGCGGCCCTCGATGGCGCAACGCAGCAACGGTTCCATCTGTTCGGGAGTGGCCTTGCCGTCCGGGTAGATGAGCTTCATCAATCCGGAGAACGTCTTTTTGATGCCGTCCTTATCTCGCGTGGACAGTGTGGAAGACAGTTCGAAATACTTTTCGAACCGGTCGCTGTAATCGGCATCGCGCAGGTTGTGCAGAATCTCCGCCAGGTAGTCGACCACGAATCCGAATCCGCTGGTGAACATCTCAGAACGGATCTGTTCGAACTCCCAACCCGGCAGGTAGAAGTGGATGCGGTCCAGGAACGCCGGATCATGGTATTGCTTCGGCAGCTCTTCGAACAGGTCGGAGTTTTTCAGCATGTACGGCACGTTATGCGAGGTGTTGCCGACGAACGCCATGCTCGCCTCGCCTTGGAACGTCTCGACACCGCGGGAGAACGACTTGTTGGCCATGTAGTTCTTCATGATGTCCACCAAGTCCCGGCCGGCCTTCTTGGCCTTGCCCGCGAACTCGTCGAACGCCACCGTGTCCCAATAGCCCACAAGCCCCAAGTGTCCGTTGGAATTGTTCACGAACAGTTTGGCCACTGTCACTTCCCCGCCGGATATGAGCATGCCGTGCGGTGAGAATTCCGAGTAGATGTGCGATTTGCCGGTGCCTTTCGGCCCGAGTTCGACCAGATTGTAGTTTCGTTCCACAAACGGCACCATGCGTACCAGATGCAGCAGTTTCGCCCGGTCGGAGAATAGATCGGGATTGAACCCAATGGATTGCATCAGCAGATCGATCCATTCGCTATCGGTGAATTGCGAACGTTGCTGCATGTAGTTTTCGCGATCATCACGAGACATCTGCACAGGCTTGAGCTGCAGCAACTGCCATGGTACTTCGCGCGGGTCGCCGGAATATGCGTAACCGATCTGGCACATGCACCAGATGCCTGTCACCAGCAGTTTCGGATAGGCCTTTACAAGGCTTGGATCGACAATGACCTGGCTGATGCCGAGATTGGAGAACGTTGCCTCATACAGGTCGGTCTTGTCATTGAGCACCACCTGTACACGGTCGATAATCCTATGGCTCCCTTTCTCACGGATTTTCGACTGGATAAGATTGGCTTCCTCGCGATGCACATAGTTGTTTGCAAGAATGGCACGCACTCGATCCACACCCGACTCGATACTGGCTTGGTCGGTGTTCGTGGCATATGCGCTGAGCAGGAACTCGAGCACATATGAGGGCACCAGTGCATTGCCCTTGACCTTGTTCACCAGATCCTTGCGGACGGTGACCCCGGGGAACATATCAGTGATCTTAGCGTCCAACGCGGTCAGGGAATTCCCATCCGCGTTGTGTTCAGGACTTTCAATCCAACCGTTCTGGCTCATACCCTGCTCATTCATTGTGTTACCCCTTACGGTCGCTTTCCTCTGTGCTCATCCAATTCAGTCGAAGAATCCGGCATCGTCGGCCACCACGCCCTGTTTGAAGAAGTATCGTGCCTTCTGGTCAAGCATGACCAGCACATTTGACCCATCTGTCTTCTCACGCAGGCGCAGTTCGATATTCGTTCCATTGAATCGTTCCGCGTCACTGGTCAGCATGAGCGTAGCCGTCACATGGCGTTCGCTTTTCTCCTGCCCGAGCAGATCGAAGGCGACCGGTGTCTCATTGGAGATGAGTACATCATTGCCTGCCGTATCGCGCCCCCACAATCCGGCCAATACGGTACGTGCGCGGATTTTTCCTCCAACGGGCTCGTTCTGGAAGAATTCCACAGTCAACTGTCTGCTGGAAAGCCTGTCGGTTCGTTGCAGAATAGTGAATTCCACAGGCCTCACATCGTCGGCCGCGGAACGCCCCTTACTGACATGCAGCACAGGAACGACGATTTCCTGCAATGCTGCTCCTCCATGCACATACTTCACACCGGCGCCCTGCATGCGCAAGCGCATGATGGAGTTCGGCACTTGAATGCTTATGCCTTCATTCCGAGGATCGTCCATTCCTATCTGCGCGGCATTGAATGTCACGAACGCACGACCTGGAGCAAGATTGGATCCGATGGAGAATCGCCGCTTTCTCACCCATACCGCATCGCCCTTGGGCTGTTCGCTCAGCCATTCTGTACTGTCCAGATCTCGGTCCTGATAGAGGAATCCGTGGTCCGCAGTGATGATCATGTTATGGACGTTGCCGCTGGCAAGTTTTTTGACTACTTCGCCCAGTTCCTTGAACGTCTTCTCGCATGCGTCCACTGTTTCCGATTCCGTTTTCTCCGTATCACCGGTGGCGTCGATATGGTTGTGATACACATACAGCACGTTGCAGGATTTATATAGTTCTTTGATTTCGCTGACTTTCAGCTTTGTCAAATCGTCATATCTAATCGCTTTGCCGCCTACGGCCGAAAGAATGGCATCACGCGCTTCGATTCCTTTGGTGCTGCGTCCATCCGCTAGAACATATAAACGGTCTTTGCTGTCGAATTCGAGCGAGCCGTGCGGCAGTAATGCCGCCATGCCAAGTTGTGTATAGGATGGCAGAACGCTGTATTGCATGCTCAGTTTCGTACTGAAACGGCTTTCCCTGTCGATGCGTTCGGACAGTTCCTGCGCAACCTCGTAACGTAGCGCATCGGAAATGATCACGGCGATTTTTCTGCCGGCCTTCAAGGTCGGCGCGATTTCACGTTCATAGAAATTGGTTTGCGCGTCCATGTCTATGAACTTCCATTGGCTAAGCGTATCGACTTGTTTTTGCCATGCCTGGCCCAAATCCTGCTGATATGCCTCGTAGGCGCTTTGCAGATCATCGTCCACGCTCACCGCATCCGGGTTGGCGCGATGCCATGCGAGCACATATCTTCTGTATGCGCCGTCGGCCTTGTATAGCTTTTCGGCATACAGCTTCATCCCTTGTTCCGGCGAGCTGATGGTGCTAATGAGTCCGCTGCATTCAGTCAACACGGCGCGAAGCCTGCTTGCTGCGGCAATGCACTCATATTGGTCGGTATATTCTGCATACCAGAGCTTTTGCTTGCGCCCGTTGATGATTCGTTGCACCTGGTTGTCCGTAATGGATTGCGAGCCCAACCGTTCGAACAGCTTGTTGACGATCATCTCGTCCGCGTCGCGGAACAGGTCGCGGTCGGCAAGCTCTTCTACGCTCATGTCGGCGATTCGAGTGGACAGGTGCAGTTCCTCCACGGCGTTCTCGGAAAGATTCTGCAGTACCATGCGCATGTCGATGTTCTTATACCAGTCGTCCCAGTCGCGAATAATGTTCGCATAAGTGGAGACGGCGTTCTTTCCATCGGAGAATCCGTTCCATGCGAGCTGGAACAGCCATAGCACGAAGTCCTTCACTGTCGGCTCGCTGCCGGCATCAGTATCCACGTCAAAACGATAAATGCGCCGTGTTCCAGTCCAATGGAACGTGCTTAATCCCATGCGTTCGATCACGGTGATACCGGAATCGTCACCCTGCGAATATTGCGTAAGTAGCTCAGCCCAGATGTCTTGCATGCTGTGCCGATCATCTTTCAGTTGCAGCAGCGTGGCGATCATCTTCGCTTGGAAATCGGTAGCGTCGTCATGTGCGTTAAGACGTTTCGCGAAGCACTTGGCGCGTTCTTCGCTGTCGAAGAACTTCGGCGCACGCTTCATCACTTCCAACCACTCGTTTCGGGTGTCGGCGGAAGCTTCCGGCAGTGTTTCCGTGAGCGTCACGACGAGTTTGTCCATGGTGAACGTGGGGCCGTATGCCAGTTCCAAGTCCAACAGCCAGTTGTCTTGAACCGCCGGGTCCGGCTCCGTCAGATATACGAGGAATTTTTGATTCGGCTGCTCGTGGAACATGCGATAGCGCACGGTGAACGGAATGTACCGCCTGTCGTTCTCATCACCGATTTCCGGGGTGATGAGTTCAACCTCACGCAGTATCTCATCAGTGGTGCGCTCCCCCACCAACGTTTCCACAACATCCGCGTACTGTTTCTTGTCATCACGCCAGAACACGATGCGCCCACGCTCGCCTGGCTGGCTGAAACGTCTGGCGAGCAGTCTTGTTACTTGGCTATTCTCACTCATGCAGTTCCGTCCTTTTCTTCGCTTCAGCGTATCGAGTGGCGCGGGCAGCACCAATTTTCACTGCACTGCCTTCCTCTACCAGACTCTTCAATATTCGTTGAGCCTGCCTTTCCTGCACGCCCAGTATCCGTATGGCGTCAGAGATAGAAATGCTCGCATTCTTACGCAGCGCATCAAGAATACGCTCTTTCTGGGATGGAACCACTGTAATGGTGGCATTCGGAGCAGTATTCGTTTTTGAAGTTGTTCCTTCCGCAATCCCGTCATCAGAAAGCGAATCCCGTCGTAATCCCGTCACAATCCCGTCATCAGAAAGCGAATCCCGTCGTAATCCCGTCGTAATCCCGTCATCAGAACCTGTCTCTGAGCCATTGCGATAAATGTTGATGCGCAGATCCGTATCGCCGCCGAGGAATTCCGGTTCCGGCAATCCGGCATCGCGCACCTCCTGCATCGCACGCAGGATGCCGCTCCCCCAGTGCTCGATATAACCCATGTATTCAAAAGCAGAGGCCAATGCCTCATTGCGAATTTTTGAATAGCCCTGCTTCATGCGTTCAATGGTCTGCCCCATCGGCAGACGCCCGGGCGAAGTGATCTCCAGTCGATTATCGTAGATCGCGATCTGAATGCTTGAATGGTCGATATAGCTGCGATGCACTATCGCGTTGACGATCAGCTCTCGAATGGCATCCGGTGGAATCTCGTACACATCCTGCCGGTACACGCCCTTGAATCTGGCACCCATATGGATGTTGCGCAACACATACTGGTAGGACTTTTCGATGAGTTCCTGCGGAGTGCCCGTGAACTCACGCCTGTCCACAAACACGGCTTTGGTGGTTCCTTTGAATACGCCGCATTGCACCACGGATCGGACGGCCTCATTGCCTGTCAGAATCGCATAGGCGTTGGTGGACACCAATCGCCCGTCTTGTTCCGCCAGCACACCCCATTGCAGCAACTGTTTCTCCGTAACCGTTTTGACTTTTGCAGGGTCTTCGGCATTATCCTTCGCGGTTTTCGTCAGACTTGCGCACAGTGCCTCGATGTCTTCTTCCGTTATGGACAGTCCAAGGCACTGTACTTGGTCGAAGCTCCGATTGCTGCCTTCAATGGTCAGCTCCCGAATGGTGGGCTGGTCTGCTTGACGCGTGGTGCCAGCTACGCGAACGAATGTTCCCTGTTCCCGGCCGAGCGACTTGATATGGTACGGACGCTGCAAGCCGGGAGCGATCTCGGCCACAATAACCGTCTTGCCGTTCACATCATGCATGGTGATGTCGGGAATAATCAGCGGCTCGCAGCTATTGACGATGGCGTCCGAAATGGAATCCATCACCGTGAACACTTTGTCTTCGGCAATACCAGCCACGCGAAGCGTCTGGTCTTCGACACCGAACACCAAGCAACCACCCTGTCCATTGGCGAACGCCACCGCGGTTTTGGTGTAGTTGATACTCCTAGAAGGAGGCGTGAGCTTGTACTCCACATTCTTGGATTCGCCGCACAACAGTGTTTTAATACCCATATCTCACCTTCTTCGTCACCATTACGCAGCTCCTCCTTTGAAAGAAGGACTCCAAGTATCTGAGATGATACGCTTCTGCCTTGCTAAAGACACCAATGGACTAACTTTACCAATTCCAAACTTATCGATTAGATTCTGCAATAATTCTTCTACTCGCCATACATAAGGAATATCAGGTTGCTTAAATAAACACGTATAAAACTCAATAAATGCCTCCGCACATTCCTGCGGAATATCATCAATATTTTTAAGCATAATAAGGTTGATAAAATCCCGCCCCATAATTCTTGGGAAATTATCAGAAAGATACTTCATTCCTTCTTTAAGATGCTCATCCAACAGAGGAATTAGTTCAGCAAAAGCAATTCGCTCTTTTTCACTCCAGTTCCGTCCTTTGCCGGCATGACGATCTTCAATAAATCGATGGAGCCATAAATCCCACACCATATTCTTGCTTTTGGAATCAAGCCGGAATTTGAAAGCCCACACAATCCGGTCCATGAACAAAGGAGCATAAATGCCATTCCCAGCTGTCACGACTTTAGACAAAAGTTTCGCTCTCCGTTTATCTTCCAATCCAGCATAAGTAACTATCCAAAATACCTGTAAGAGAAAGCTTTGTTTCTTATAATCATCCAAATGAGACAGATATTTAAACTCATCAAGACAGCTCTCATAAAAAGCTATGTCAATAAGTCGAATATTAAGAATCGGATTCGGGAGCATCACATTCCAAATAAACTTCGTGCCCGCTTTTTTCATTAGATCAGGCAACCAGCTCTCTGTATTTTCCCGATCAAGCGAATGAAGCATATTGATATTTGTAAGCAATGCTGTCCAAACAAGCGGGGAGAAGTCACCTTCATCATCTACAAAACGACGAACCATCTTCTTTTCGAGATCATCAAGACCATTCCAAGAATCAGCTTCTTGCCTATATCTCCAACGGATTCTGCCCATCCAGAAATAAGCGAGTTTACCAGGCCAACAATTCAAGGAATATGTAACTGGATCGTTCTGCCATTGCTGATCTTTACTTGCGCTGAATGTCGAGCTATATCGTTCCCAAATTTGCAACGCGATATCACTCATTATCTGTAAAGTTTTCGCGGTAATCGTAGTCTTTTCCCCATCAATCTGTCCATTCAGGAAAAACGACACTGCGCTTACTTCATCTTGCCCCATCTTCGGCAATAGCTTCTTCAATAAATCAAGAACCAATATTTGTTCATCATCCAGGGATGCCTCACCCCACCCACGAATGATTGAGCAACTATATTGAACTGCGTCACTTTCTTTATGCCGATTGACAAGTTCCCAAAGAGTAAATCCCACCCGAGGATTATGCGAAACAACTTCAGAGATTTGATTATTAATACTCAAAGAATCAAATTTAACCGTTTTATCTTGGTTACCAAACATTTTTTCTTCGAGAACAGACGGACGATTCTCCAAAATATCAATAAATTGCTTATCAGTAATTCCAGTAGTTACACTGCAAACTCCTTCAGAATAAATATGGAAATCTGCATGCTCTCGCGGCAAAAAATTATATTTCCGAGCAAGCTCATTCTTCCACTTCTGAGCCTCAGGCCAATTCCCCATTCCACCATTCATATGCTTAAGAAGCCATTGAAGAACATCAAACTGCTCATAAAGCGCCGTTCGTTCATCAGAATATGTTTCCTTGAGGGAATCAAGTTTATTCCTCAGATATTCTAGTATGTTTTTCTTCGAATTCTCTCCCATGCTCGGAGCAGCTTCTTTAAGAACCATATAGACTTCATGATGGGCATCCAAGTCAAATAAATAATCATGTTCGAGAATCCAAGTGATTTTACGGTTCGCATCCCAATCCGAAAAAGCAATAGTATTAATCGCTAAACGTTTAAGAAGCGCAGACTCACTATTCCACCACCGATATATCAGACTATCCTGTTGATCTTTATGACCATGCGCATAATCACGAAGAATGTCGACAAACATAGATTGCAAATCAGACACATATAAATTCTGATCGCTAGGCTCTATCGATGGCCTACTTAAACAAGAGTATTCATTTTCACCTTGATAAGCTTGTAATAGAGCACTAGCTCTTTGTAAGCTGGATTCAGCAAGCAATGCCATCTTCTTCATGTCGAAGCTCAAATGATTATCAATCTCTTCTATCCTGTCATATGGCCATGCAATCTCAGCTCTAGGCCTTATGCCGTTCCCCCGGAAAGGCGCGGTCAGTTTTAAATATGGGCGAATAATGAGAGATAATATTTGAGGCGATATATCTGAATTGTAAAGTAATGATGGCTCAATAAATTCATCAAGAACACTTGGAGCGGAGTGGCCCTGCATGGAAGTCATTAAAACCGTAAAGACCGGAATTAAATCCCGTCTATCCCGATGGCTGATGCAATAACTGACACATTCATGCAATTGCTCAAATAACCAATCAGACATTGATGATTGCAACTTGCAAAGCACATACAGCACAAAATCCCGTTCTTCCGGCTTTTGCACAAAATCGACAAGGAACCAATCCAGCAGAATCTTCTCATTCTGAGTCTTTGGGCCTCTTTCTGTGAAAACTTCCCGGAGCGCGTCCGAACTCATCAGCCAAGATAGCCATTCCCTCTTTATCTTCGATTTGACCGTCTCTTCTTGACCTTCTTTTCTTTCAATAATGTCGACAAAACATTGCGCGCCCTCGGCTGTAGATAAAGCAGCGCTGGCATAGTCAAGATCAACAGCATCTTTCGGAACACCATTTTCGATAATGCCTGGTAAACGTTTTTCGTAAGCATTGTAATCCAAGGACATGTGATCAGCCCAAGCATTAATTGCCCTGACTAACGCACAATGCTTATTAGCTGAAGGATAGGCAATCGGAGTAATTCCATTGTGTTGCCATTCATTATCTCTTCCGTTCATATCCTCTTCAGAGAGGAAAATGTACCGAGGTCTGGCGTGGGACGAAATGCCCAATGCAAGATATCGCATAATGACATCGCCAAAGCTGTAGCCAATGAATACAACCGTGTATGTCTCAAATAGCTTAAGTAGAAAACGTGTCGCCCAGCCCTCTGAAAGGTAAGCCCGAGCAAAATCCCTATCGTCAAGGACTATTTCGCGATCAGGGCTATCCACTGAACCATGCAAGTACAACAATCCTGAGAAATCGCTGCCGATGGGGACAGCCGGTCCATAATAGCTTCTGCCTAAATCACAATTCTGCTTTTGCGCAGCTTCCTCAAGGAGAAGATCGTAATTTGTTGTCACAATGCGCGGAGTTTTTACGATACTAGCGAGTCTGACGATAGCTTCGTGCGTGGAATTGCAATGAATATCATCACCACGCATGAGATCTTTAGTTCGCTTGTGAGCATTAAAATTATCAGGCAGCATCCCGATAAAACGATCCAACTGCTCACCATTATGAGGGAGAGGCTCATCTGCCTCTTCAGCAAGCTTTGTGGCTAACTGCTCATAAGAAGGCAGATTGGAGGGAGGATTAAATGAAACTCCCGCGCCGACAAAGAAAACCACTTCATCCTTCGCGGCGGCATCGAGTAACTGTTGAGGAATATTTACATCTGCCGTGATCCACATAAGCTAACAACTACTCCTTGCCCAACGGATGAACGGGCCAGGTCCAGGTGGAAACTTCTTTGCGCTTCTTCTCGATAGCGGGGATGGAACGCAGAGCCTTGCCCATGCGCAGGTAGTTCACCAGCACACCGTCATCCAAATCGATTTCCAGATTACGGGTAGCCAGCGGGTACAGGGTCTGATCCTCATAGTCCTTGCACTCAAGAACGACCTTGCGCAGTTTGGCGGCCTGTTTCTTGTCCGCGGTACGGTCGGAACGCTCCAAACCATCAGCGATATCAGCGATCTTGCCGGTGTAGTCACGCAGATAGTTGAGCACCACGTTTGTGGTTTTCGGTGTATAACGATGCAGGTACACGAGCGCCTTGAACGAGCCCTTGTTGTTGGTCTGGCTGGAGTACTGCCAGTAGATCGGACGGTTTGAGTACATCTTCACATGGTCGTTGTAGAAATCGTTCACGAAATACTTGCGGATGCTCTTGCCCAAGACCTGTTCGATGTAGGCGATGTTCGCAGCCAGATTCTCCTTGCCAAACACCACGGAAAGGAATCTGCGGAACCGCGTCACAATATCGTCCTCGAAGCAATCCGTCTCCGTAACCGGAATGACATTGTCCACATCCGGTTCGAACGATGGGTTCGGAATCTGCGCGTGGAAATCATCAAGCGTCTCGCCCTGCGAGGCGAGGATCAATCCCGGCTTATTAAGCGAATACCTGCCGAACATGCAGCCCACCGCATAGGAAATGAGTTCCCTGACGACATCTTGGGCGAATTTCTCGTTGCGCGCTTCCGGCGTATCTTTCGGATACGCGAATGCGACGTTACGCTTCAACGACACACGTTCCAACGGCACATCGCACGGCACATCATCACGTACGCCATACGCATCCGCCACCAGCTCGTTATTACGGATCTCACGCTGGCGCTGTTCCTCGGATACGCGATTCCAGTACTCGCGAAGATGCGTTACCGCATCTTCGAGTAAATCTCCCGCTTGTGAACCCTGATTAGGGTCAAGCAACGCAAACCGTTGAAAATCCCATGACGTCTCAAAAGAATCCCAGTCCTCTTTTGAAGATCCAATCATTGAATGAACCAAACTAGGCAACGCTTCTTCTTTTTTAATAGGAAGAGGAAACCGAAGTACATCCCCTGTCTGATAGTTTAATGTTGGGTTAAGCCCCTGCAAAATATATGGAGCAAGCGAAGACGTAATCACACCGATGAACGACAACAAATCATTGCCATCTACATTATCTTTTAAGAATAAACTTGGACCTCCAGTCTCAGCAATATCTTCCTTACGAAGAAGGCGAAATGTTCCACCTCTCGAACTAATTTTTGTCCATGTAATTCCTTCTTTATCCCATAAATACTTAGGAGAAATTCGAGCTACTTTATCTGAACGGTAATAATCACGAGTTTCCTCATCCCATTTCACGACGTTATTTAAATTCCCATAATAATTCCGTTCTTTACCGCCTTTAGCACAGAAACGGTAACGTGATTTATTATTTACATCAGTAGATATCAATTCCCACCACAAGCGTAAATATTGGAGATTATCACCTGTTTTAATTAAACCATCGCTGAAAAGAATAGTGTCCGAAGCTGGATTTATCAACGTTTTTCTTAATTGCTCACCGAGCCAATAGACGATTGGCGAGCCAGGGATTTGCGCGAACTCGTGCTGGTTCACCTCGAAAAAATACTTGCGCATACCCGAATGGGCAGATTGCTCATTATTGTGCGCATCAATGATTCCCAATGCACGAGGCCCTTGCTGCTTAGCTCCCACGAAATCGCTGAGCCTGACGAATGCACTCTTCCTGTCACTATGCCCCTTTTCTAAAGTGAAAGTGCAAATAGGCACGGTGGCACCTTCGAAGCCGGAATATTCCAGTTGAATCAGCGAACTGATGTGTTCCTGTCGAATAATATGTTGACGCATTTGCTCATAGGAGGATATAAACATCCACACATAAGGAGTCATGAAGCCAAGTTGTCCATGTTCAGGCACCATTCCAAGCAGTCTGTAAATGAACGCAGCGAAGAGATCTGCTTTGCCATCCTCATAATGGTCCTGCACGAACTGTTTGAGCTCGCCGCTCATGTTCTTTGCGCCCATATATGGCGGGTTCGCCACCACTGCCGCGTATTTACGTGCGAGGTACCTTGTCTGAGCGAAAACCTCCTCCACGCGTTCACGCAGAAGCGAGTCAAACAATGTGGTTTCGGCTTCAGTATCTTCTGCCGATGCGGCAAGATCAACAAGCTCCTGTGGCGGCTGAATCAGCGAACCGTACACATCCGCCTTCGCATAGGTATTCCATACCGTGAAGTCCAAATCCACTTGGTATAGGTCATTCAGATCGGCGACATCGCCTTCCTCGAACGGAATCGGAGCAATGCGCTGAATGTTCGGCTCCACCTGTTTCTTGAAGAATCTGCGGGAACGGGAGCGTGCCTTCATGGTCAGGGCAAAGGCGGCAAGGCTTGCGGCTCTCTCGTCGATTTCCATGCCGTACAGGTTGTACTTGAGAATCAGGCTGGGAATATCACTCGGCGCATACCCCTCCTCCTCGTAGATCTCATACAGCAGGTCGAACGCGTAGGTGAGCATGTGGCCGGAACCGCATGCGGGATCGCATACGGTCAAATCCTCCGGGGTCTGGATTTTGAGAATGTCCTCATCCCCGGCGGCATCATTCTCTGAAGGCCAGATGTAATAATCCCAGTTCTTGTACAGCTGGCTGTCTGGATGGGACTGCATCCAAAGCCTGCCCACCGTGTTCTGCACGAGGTAGCGCACGATCCAATCCGGCGTGAACAGCTGTGTGGCAGCGGGAATCTCCTCAGCTCCGGCCTTGTGATTCTTCTTGAACCCGTCCATTACCTCGTTCTTGCGTTCCGAAATGTAGTACTGGTACAGCCAGCCGATGATCTCCACATTGCCGGACGGATCGTCAACACCGCAATCCTCCGGGGTCATGATCTCCACCGCATTCCTCAACACGGAACCCTCGGCGAGCAGATCGGCTGGCATGAGCAGTTCATCCACTCTGCCGGCCTCCTTGCCGACGTTTTCGAACATGAACGGCAAGTTACGATTCCAGAACCGGCATTCGGATTGCAGCAGCAGACCATAAGCCAGGCCCTGCGGATCATCCGCCAAAATGGAACCGCTCAGCAACCCTTCGATGCGCTCTTTGGCCTTATCATTCGCCTGCGACGAGAACACCCTGCTGTCATACTCGCCTCGTTTCGCGGCTGCAAGCACTTCCGGCAGTCCATTCGTGCTGGTCAGACCGGCTGGAGAGACCACCGGCGTGCCGGTGAACCCGTGCACATCCATGTAACGGAACGCGATGATGCGGTTGAACCATCGGTACGAATAGCGTTCCACCACATGCTTGCGGCCCTGCTCACTTCCGCCGGCCTGTTCGATCTCACGCTTCAGAAAAGCGAATGCACGCGGGTCGTCAACCTGGGCGTCGGAATTCGGCACCAATGCGGCGTCAAGCCGTGTCTGTACCGCGTTCATGAGCTGGCGGCGCGCATCCGTTGCGAAGGCTTGCAGTTTCGACGTGTTCATAGCAGGATCTTCTTTCCATTCTCAATGGCGGCGATAAGCTCACGGCGGTAAGCATCAAGGAAGTCATCCACATCATCCTTGGTCTCCAAGGCGTCCTTGGTATGCGGCCTGCTGATGGTGGCGAACGACACGGCCACGCGCGGGGTTTTCCCTTGTTGCGATTCAGGAATGTTCGCATCCATCGGCGTAGTAGCTGTAGCAGCCTGCGCCTCACCTGCGAGCGCGGTCTTCGGTCTCGGTGCGGAGGCTGCTAGTGCGTTGATGAGTTGTGGGTAGGTGTGTTCGCTCAGTTCGTGTACGCTTTCGCGCATGTTGTAGATGAACGGTATGCGCTGCATGCGTTCCGCCACTTGGTCCAGTTCTGTCTCGACCTTGGTTTGCGCGGTTTGTGTGGCGTGCTGGTATTCGGTGGAGTCGTGAATCCTGGCGCGAATATCTTCCACGTCGTTGAGTGCGTTGGCACGTTCGGTTTGGACGGTTGCGTCTGTTGCCTCACGCAGATCGTCAATGGCGGTCTTGAATTTGTTGGTTTTGCGGAAGATGTTCGGATCGTTCGCCAGCTGTTCCGCAGATTGGTACAGGCTGTTCGTAGTGCCGGAGGCATAGTCGATGTTCGGCTTGTTGTTCTTCAGCCATTCCAATCCGTCCGCAAGAATTCTGGATTGGGAGCCGTTGAGGAAAGCGACAATCGGGTCGATTACGTCTTCTTTAAACTCGAGCAGTTCTTCGGAACCGTTTTCGGTTTCCTGTGCGGTGAAATCGCCGAGCAGCCAGTCCTCGCCCATTCCGGAGGCGTAGTTGATTTTTTCAATGGGAGCGTCGAGTTGCTGCACGAAGCCGAATTGGGCATTGCGCACACGCAGCTGGGTCAGGCTCTCCGCTTCCCGCTTGAGTCGCGCGGTGACGGCCTCCGCCAGATCAATCGCGTTCGATGGCAGGTCGGCGGCGGTGAGTCCAAGGAAATCCCTGGCGAAGTCACGCAGCTGTGAAACTTTTCTCGTGTCGAATACGCGTGGCAGATCCACTCGGAGGGAATCCTGCTTCTTCGTTTCCCTAAGCAAACGGGCGGCCTCGCTGCGCTGCACCGGCTTGCCATCCAATGTCAGTGTGATTCTGTCGGAACCATACAAGTGGCCGATGCATGCGAGCGTGGCGGCGTACGGCCAACCATAGGGAACGCTGCCGTAGGCATCAAGAAGGCTCTTGACGGTGGCGACCATGCCTTTGCCTTTGTCACGACTGACCGCGGCGAACACATCATCGGCGGGAACGTCGAGCTTGTCCTGCACTGCGTTCAAGCCGTCAAGCATGCCAGGCTGGTGCTGCGAAGCGTTCATGATGATACGAGCGAGATCCGTTTCCTCATATCGTTGCCCACCAAGTAGGGAAAAGTTCGTGTAGTACCGGCCGATGAGCGTTCCAAGCCCTTCCGCCATACGCGCCTGCACCTCGGTGGATTTCACTTCCACTTTTCCGCCGTTATAGTCGAACTCGCCATTGGCCGCGGCTTTGACGATGCGGGTACGCAGCTCCGTGTAAAGCCTTTCATTAGCGACGCTCTTGCGGGAGATGATCTGCTGGCGAACCTCAGATTGGCTGTTCTTGTCGGTGCGCATAAGGTACGTATAGGTCTTCACGTACATGCGCAGGTCGTCAAGCAATGTTTTGTCGGACATATCCAACAGCAAAGTGATGGTGTCGCGCATACCCATGCCCATGCGAATGGCATCGGCACGGTCCTGCGCATTGGTCGAAGTGACCACGTTCAACCAGATGGGCTGTTGCGCGGACTGTTGCACCCCATCGATGCGCAAACCATAGCGGAACTGGGCACGCTGTTCACCGTATGCCACGGTCATCTTGCCGAGCACGTCGCTGACCAGGATCTTCTTCAGCTCGTCGATTTCCTTGCTGGAGTCGATGTCCGTGCTTTTGATCTCCTGCTCAATATCCTGCTCTTCGTTGGTCAGGTAATTGTAGGTATCTCCCACACGCTGCACATACGTGTCTTTTTCCAACTCTCCCAGAACATACTTGATGTTCCGTTCCAGTTCCATCACGTCCATGTCGAACTGGTCGGTCAGCAGAATACGCAGGTTATGCGGTGTGGTGGGGAATCCGTCGACATGCTTGACCAGCAGCAGCACCTTCAGCAGGCGCACGCCCAGTTCTTTTATATCGGAGCCAAGTCTCTTTTCGGCTTGGTTGATGCGGAAGTTCGAGGTTGATTGGATGGCGTCGGCGATGCCGTCGTACAGTTTGTCGAACGGCATCAGGGCCCCGACCGTCTCATTCTGGCTGGACCGCAGCGTGCTGCTGATGGTGGAAAGCATGGACCGTTCACCCACGGATGCGTGACGCCCGGAGAACATGTTGTACCGGCTCATTTCCCGCAGCACGTTCTGGAACAGCTCGAACTCATAGTTCACGAACGGGTACGATGCGATGAAATCGTCTTTGCTGTACGCCTTGTTGTTGCTGAATTTCGAAGTCTCACGCGTGAATTCGAACATGGTGCGCAGGTTCGCGTTCTGCTCATCCCACAGCTCGTTCATCACCGACTCATATTCCGGTTTCTTGGTCAGCAAGCGCTTCTGAATGACCTCCACCACGTCAGCACTGTTAAGCTTCAGCTTGATGGAGAATCTGCCCTGGATCTTCGAAAAGTCATAGCTTTGCTGCTTGGTCCGATCACCGACGATGGTATCCATGTCTTCCTGAGAGGTGACCACTACCCACGCACGCCCGTTGGTCTTAACGGCAAGATCCTCGGCAATGGATTGCAGGGACAGCATGAGCTCCCTGTTCTCACCGATGAACTGGCCAACCTCGTCCACGAGGAACAAGATACGGCGGTTCGGTTCCTGATGGGACAGCCATGCGTTCACGTCGTCTGCGAAATCGCCGACCGTCATCGTATACGTATCCTCATAGCGCTGGATGATGCTGTCCTGCTCCGGCTTGCCCGTCACCGCGGCATAGGCTCCGCAGATCTCATCATCCCATAGCACGGCCTCGTCGCGCCCCTCGCTCCACGGTTTGCCAGCCGCTTGTTCGAATTCATGTTTGAAATCGTCAAGGTAGCCGTTGTTCGCCAGATCACGTTCGAATTTCGCGACAAACGGATTCTTGCCATAGAAGCCACGCGCCTCATCGAATACGCGAACAAAAGCGTACAGCAGCATGTCGGAGGCATTGGATTTATCCGCCTTCTGATCGATGTTGAATAGAATCGACGTGGCTGGTATCGTCAACGCCTTTTCAAGCTGGCCTGCAAGCATCTGGTCATCCTGTGCTTCGGCCTTGCCCATGAAGGCATGAACAATCTGTTCGCGACTCATGGTCGGCTTATTGCCCTTATCAACGAGTTCAGCCGGGACCTCGCCCAGAATATGCGACAGCATCTTCAACAGGTGCGATTTACCGGAACCGAAGAAACCGGAAATCCATGCACCGTTCTGTTCGTGGTTCGACGGGTCGTTGTACGCATCGAGGAATTTGGCCAGATTGCGGCAGATCTCCTCCGTAAGCACATACTCGTTGACCTCATCGTCAAGATTCTTCTCATCATTGGCCTTGATCACACCGTTGATGTTGCGGTCAATGTCCTTGCTGAACAGCTCCTTGAAACTGATGCCGCTTTCCCCGTTCATCTGCGTTCCCTTCTTCTTTGAACGAATACTTCGCAATCGTTACCCGCGTTCCGCCTGAATCGGCCAGACGACCCGTGAACCGTCATTCCTGTCATTCCTCCAACCGCACGCTCATCTCACGCAGGTTTTGAGCACGATAATAATTGTCTCCAGGCAAACAGCCGAATAGCGACATGACCGACCCCGCAGAAGCGCTTCTCGTAAACGTGCCCGGGTAGAACAACACCAATGGGCGGTCATCGATACGCCCCTGCAACGCGTTGAGCAGTGTATGCGCACGAATATATGGGTAGACCTTGCCGATTCCCGTAATGAATACGATATTGGCTCCGCCCTCGCTCTTGGCCTGCTCGTAATGATCACGAATGGTATCAGGCAACTGAGCCGTATCCGCGCCCAACACGTTATCGAGCAGTCCTAAAAACTTATCCGTATGCGCATCCGACGAGACTTTTCTGTGGCGTTTTGCCTCCCTGTTAAGCACACGATCCAGAATGCCACGCTTGCTAAGAATCTCCAGAACAACATCGAATAAATCCAGAGTGAGCACCTGCGGAGCATAATCGCCATCATATTTCGGCGTCATCGTCTGCAGCTGACTCACCAATTGCCTGATATGTTCGGCGACCTCAAGCTCCTGCCTAGGCGGATAGTCATAAATGTAATAAGGCTGCTCACCGGCCAATCCACTATTGGTTCTGAACGAACGGGACTCCATAATCTCGCGCAAATGAGCGAAATCAGCATCAATGTCACGGTGCTCATCGGCAGCTTCAACGCCTGCGATGAAATCGGTCATGCTATCCCCCATTCATACTCACAAGGATGATTCACGCATCGGGAAAAACCCGAAGGAATCCGGTCTCTTCATAAGAATATCCGTCAAAGAGGGACTGGGTAGGAAGGAGACCACCGTGTCGGAATTTTTATCGAACAGATGGGCCTCAGCCATGGCCTTGAACAGATTGGATCGGAGCTTCTTCGCCGTTCCCTCGCTTATGGTCTCCAACTCGGGATGCCATGTGGCCTTGTTCGCAATGAAGCGGGCATAATCATCGAAATCAAGATGCAGGTTCCCTACAAGATAGTGCTTTTTGAGCACTTCGACAGCGAATTCCCCAACGATTGCGTAATACCGGCACATTGCGATCCACATAAGCGCCTCGCGGTCGGATGCGGAGGAATCCGGGCCTGCCAAATATGCAAGTTCCCTAACCGTGAGCGCGCTGAGCCGCCTGATGGTCTCCGCCACAACGCGCCTGTTCGCGGAATCCGTGCGAATCGCGAGAACGTTTTCCTCGATGGCCTGCTGGCGAATCGCGGCAATGGATTCGCCCACCTCGGTTTGGGAAGAACACTCAATGTTGCCGCCGACTGCATGGTTCAGATGATTCAGATACATTTCGGCAAGCACCCGGCCCTGCGAGGCAAGAAGTCCGCCGACAGTGAAGGAAAGCCGGTACCGCTCCCCTTGTGTCGCCTCCGTACCGTATGAGCCCGCCATGCGATTCTCCCTCTGCTAAGACATCAGTGTTAAGACACAAGAATATTTCAGAGTATTCCTAGGTCTGGAATAAGTAGAGCATCCGAGGCACGACTGTGGAATCATCGCCGCATTATTTTGAAATCTCTTTCGGCGTGTACGTTTAAACAGCAAGTAATACAGTCTTACTGTGACAGGTAGTGCTTATTAATAGGAAGGTGAGATTATGAAAACAAAATATGAAATCCTTGTTAGTATGCTTGATGATTTATGCAAAGAAGCACCCGCGGAATATAAAAGATACCATCCTACGAATAAAGATGAGGTGCCGGAGGCGCGAGGACTGGCATACATACACTTGCTGTTGAAAATACGATTTGGACTACGTTCTTTTGGAGACCGTGAAGCTTTTATAACTGACGGAGCTAACGATGGCGGCATTGACGCATATTACATCAGTCATGCATCTCACACGATTTATTTCATCCAATCAAAGTTCCGTAACACGGAACAAAATTTTGACGGGGGAAAGAATATCAGCATCGAGGAACTTGCCTCGATGCATATCTGTGAAATTCTTGCCCCGAAGAAAACTGACCAGATAGAATTTAATGATAAAATTAAAAAGATGCAAAAAAAGTTGTCTGAGATAAGGGATCCTCAGTTATACACCAAAAAGGTCATTATTCTCGCCAATCTTTCAAAATCTAAATTCTCGCATTTTTCACCTGAAACGAAGAAAGGGAAAGAGGCCATCAATCGGCTCTTGCAGGGATTCGAATACGAGATCTTTAATTATCAAAAAACATATGAGGAATTATTGCTACCATCGATTTCCGGTACATGTTCACAACCAGATGAAGTGACAATTCCACTGACTCTTAAGGATAATGAAGTCCCGCAAGCTACAAATACAATCGAAACAATTGGTGGAAATTGCACTGTATCCATCATGTTTATTCCAGTCATGCAAATTGCCCAAATGATGCATAATTATCGCAATGCGCTGCTCACTTATAATCCTCGCTCATTTCTTGGTCTGCGCAGAGGAACTATCAATAACACGATTCGTAATACGATAGTGAACAAAGACACCAACGAGTTCGCCTTATTTAACAATGGTCTAACTATTGTAACCAGCGGTTCGTCTTTCAATAAGAGTTTAGGATCAGCAAGTAAAGCTCAGCTGATCTTGAAAGACCCTCAGATTATCAACGGTGGTCAAACCGCAGCCACTTTGGCGCAGATCTACGACAGTGATGACCGGGATAGTCTCGAAAGCAAAGAAGTTCTGGTTCGTGTTATCACTTTCGAAGCTGAAGACACGACGAGCAAAGCGAAACGCAAAGAAGTCATTCAGCAACTTTCCGAGGCAACCAATGGTCAAACTACGATTACTGATGGCGATCGACATGCCAATGATCCTCTGCTAGATACATTCAAAAAGAGCATCTTTGAAGATTTTGCCATGCTATACGAGCATAAGATTGGCGAGTTCTACGAAGGCGTGGAAAAAGGATATGTGAAAAAAGAGCAGATAGTAGATCGCGATAATTTCCTTCAAGTGGCGCTGGCCATGAACGGCGACCCCGGCATGGCACGTTCAGGAGGAAAAAAGAATCTATATGCACAATATTTCTTTAAAGATGAACATCAGATGAACGAGAGGGAACAGAAAATATCTGCCCGTAAGTATATGTACGGATATTTTGTACTCTGTTACCTTAAAACTAAAACTAAGCAGATGAAGGATTCGCAAGATAAGTATCATCATGATAAATACGGTTATGCTTTACGCTACGGAAACTACGCCGTGGTCTCCGTGTGCGCACGTTTCCGCCCAAATAATTTATCGGCCGAGTCGACACAAGCCAAAGCCGAGCAAGTCTGCGAGTCCGTGCTTTCTCATTGGAAAGAATTTGAAAATGAAGTTATCGAAAAACGAGGCACAGACCATGAATTCGATTTCGCCAATTACTATAAGACACAGACTGTGAAAGAGGACATCAATTCCACCCAGATAAAATGGCTTGATGAGTAGTATCTAATCCTTATCTAAAACTGATGAGTGGCATAAGATCCAAATTATGCCACTCATCACAAGGGTTCATGTCCAAACTCCATCTTGGACATGGACGTTCATTCGCCTAATAATTGTTTCCATGCCCTGCCGCAAATAATAAGGGGCGTTAAAATTATATTCGCCTTTATAGGCAGAGTGCCGTGGACATTTTCTTGGAGATAATCACGCAGTCATTCCTTAGCTTTGACGGGAGTGTACCAGACTCATCCAGCCGAGGGACCGCCTAACGTGCTCATTGATTGCACGAGCACTTCTTTGCAGATCTCTTCCTCCCATTTCTCGGGGTTAGATGGAACTCTGTCTCCGTCCTGCCGAAGAGCCCCTCCACTGCGTTGTCCAGCGAACCGCCCTTCGCGCTCATCGACCCTCGGTCAAGCCGAATCCGTCCATGAGCTCATGTCATCTGAGCTATCTATAGTAACCACCGCAATCGGAACGTGCCACAAGACGGGCTTCGGGCAGCGTGACAGTGGCTTTCTTCAACATAGTGTCGGCAAGTGAATATTTGCTTGTTTTGAAGCCATCATTATTGCCGAATAAAGCCACTGGTTGTTAGGCTCCTTGCACCATGCGAGGCACGTGTGGTGAAAGAAAGCCGCCAACAGGATAGGGAAAATCTCGGACGTTATCCAAATCAAAACCGTTTCCTAGGATAAGTAACTGCTTTTCACGAAACATGGCACACCTCGCCTTACAAAAATTTATCAATTCCTTTAAGAAGGGTACCTCCTTAACATCCTGCGAAGCACCAGAAGCATTAAGCACCCATAATTAATCACTATTTGCCCCGCCACTCCCAAACGCACCGACGCGTCTGCCGGTCGTATACTACTGCCAAGTGGATTTGAAGGGAAGAACCATGATCGACGACGATTCCAACGAACTCATCCCCTCCCACGATGGAGACGGCGATACCAACAGCACCAGGAACGACAGCGCGGACGATGTCCAAAGCGTCACCATCATCCAGGACGAGCAGGGCATCACGTTCCTCGGTGACGCCGGTGCCATAGATCTGTGGCTCAAGGACGAGGGCTTCGATTCCAAGGCGTTCAAGGCCAAAGCCGTGCAGACCGTCTCGATGGCGAACAAAGGCGCACAGGCGGCCGACAACGCCATGGCCGAAAGCGGGCGATGGGTGAAGCTCACCAAGGAATCGGCCGAACTGGTTGCTAAATACGGCAAGAACTGCAAGAAAGGAGCACTCCAAGCCGGTGTTGTACGGCAACCGAACGGGCGCATCATTAAACATCTGCAATTCACCCGGCCAGGGCAACTCAACCCCGCCATGCTCACCGGCATCAGCGGCGTCATGGCGCAGATGGCTCTGGAACAGGCCGTCTCCGAAATCACCGATTACCTGAAGGAAATCGATGCGAAGCTCGACGACCTGCTGCGCGACCAGAAGGACCAGACCGTCAGCAAACTCGCCGGAATCTCCCACATGATTGACGAGACCATGCTCATCTACCAGCAGGTCGGTTCGATCAGCGAGACCACATGGTCCAAGGTGTCGGGATGCCCGCAGGGCATCGCCACCATCCAGGCATATGCAATCGCCAAAATCAAGGGACTCACCGAAAAAGTAGAACGTGAGCAGGATCCCAAGCAGGTCCGCCCGCTGACCCAGCAGATTCGACAGGAGATCCACCAGTGGTTGGGCATGCTCGCTTCTGCAGTCAGGATGCAGGATCAGGTCTCCTGCATCGAGCTCGCGCGCGTATGTCAGGAGGAGCCGGAACAGCTTGAGGCGCACAAGAAGGGCATCGTGCTTGCCAGGAACAAGCGTCTTGCGGAAATCGAGCAGTCACTCAACGCATTGGGCAGACAGCTGGAGACGAAGGCTGGAATCGTAGGCGGGAAGGTGCTGCTGAACCCATACAGTTCACCTCATGCCATTGCCAACATCGAGAGCATTACCGGCGATCTCAATACTTTCGCCAGCACATTACAACTTGAGCACATTCATCTGCATGTCGAGGACGGCCCCACCTGGATCCAGGCCGCGGGCAAGGCCGTAGACGACACCGGCAAGGCCTTGCAGAACGCCGGGCAGCAGACCGCGCACGCCGTCCAAGACGCCGGCAATGCGATAGCGAAGGGCGCTCAAGATACCGGTGCCGCCGTTGCCAGGGGAATGCAGGATGCCGGAAACCAGGCCGCACACATCGCGCAGGATGCGGGCAACGCCATCGCGAAAGGTGCCCAAGATGCAGGCGCCGGAATAGCAGACGGAGTGCAGCAGCTTGGCAAAGGCATCGCCAGCGGGTTAAAACAGCTCCCGGAAATCAAACTGCCCATATTCGGGCGGGGCAAGAAATAAGCCGGAGAATATGGAAACAACCCAGCACAAGCTGGAATGTCATATTCAGAACCTTTCCCCTCAGATCCGTGGCACATCGAAAGGATTCCTCTTTGTGAGCTGCACCTGCGCCTGTTGTTCCACATATGGTTGCAGAACCGCCAACACCTCCGGTACTTCATGGGTTACGGCATAGTACAGGCGATCAAAATCAAGTCCGTCATAATCATGGGCAATCCAGTCGCGCATGCCACTCACTCCACGCCATGGAACACCGGATTTCGATTCACGGAATTCTTTTGAGAGCTTCCTGGCATGTTCCCCCGCTCTGGCAATCGCCATAGCCACGGCATTCTGTTTCTCATCATTCTCAGCGAATTCCTCAGCGCTTAGCCCTCCAAGGAATCGTTGCGCATCATGAAGAGCGCGGACTATCGCGACGATATGCAAGGCATCTTTTTCCGTCGTTTTCATAACACACCTCAGATAATGTGGAACATCGGATTGGAGGTTATGGAATTGACGAATATCACACGCTGCATTTCAGCCAGTCTGTCCTGCAGTTCAGTGGTAATGTATCGTTTTTTCACCAAGTCGATCTCCCGACCAAAAGTCGATGCAAGATCATCACGCAAAGCCCACTCATCAATCATTGGATTGGCGGTGTCGTCAAACTGATAGATGAAATCGATATCCGAATCCGTATGCCCCTCCCCTCGAGCCATGGAACCGAACAGGTACAGTTCATTGACATGATGCCGCAGCGCGATAGGACGAGCAATCTCCGCTATCTGCTGCAGCATAGCGACCCGCGAAATCACATCAAGCGCTTTCATAGAGCTAGAACATGTGCAAGTTTCTTTTCCACCTGGCGCATGACATCATCTTCCAAAATTCCAATGCGTTGGCCCAATGCCGAAGTGTGCACTGCAAGAATCTTCTCCGTCATCACCCAACTTATTTTAATCAAACCATTCTGCGCAGTAGGAGGAACTTTAACCCGGGTAGTCATACGGGTAGTCATATCATCCGACGTAAAAGAAATCATCAGGCATACCACGGTAGAGTCAAAACCCTCGATTTCATCATTCTGCACAACGACAACCGGCCGAGGCTTTCTCGCGTAACCATCAGCCAGCACAGTCCAGATTTCACCCCTCCTCATCAGCGATCATCCTCATCGACAAATCATTAGCGAAATCAGAAGCCTCCCGTTCATTCTCGAACGGTTCCGCAACCTGTCGAACTCGTACCTGGTATGGGAACCCCTGATATTCATTAAAGGACGAGACGAACATACGCAGCGCATCAGCCGTGGAAAGACCGAGCTTCTTTGTCGTTTCACGGAACTCTTCCGCCTGATCATCATCAACACGTGTCGCAAGCTGAACTACCATTGCCACTCCAATCACTATTTTTTATCATTTTATATCTTATTGACATGTTTTGCTAATATTCCATATCTGGATTACTAAAACTCTAGATTCACAGAATTTGCAATGTGGCAGCCGAACACCAAAACCCGAAGTATGAGCGTTGGAATTCCAACGCTCATACTCGCCATAATCGCCAAACAGTGCCACAAACAAGCCAACAAGCGTTTTTGGGGAGAGTCATTCGCGTGATGTTGCGCTCTATCATTGATAAAAACATCCAGCAACCGCATACCGTAAGGAATCACATGCGCTATTTCACTTCGGACACGCATTTCGGCCACCCTCTGGTCACCGCACTGCGCGGATTCCTGAACAATGGCAGGCTCCGCACCGAATACCGTGATGTCTGGCAGGCGCAGGGTCGCGCGGCCGCGCACGCATGGATCAAACAATACGTACGCGACAATCAGACGTCGTTCAAAGCAATCTGCGACATCACACGCCATGAGAACACCATCATCGGCAACATCAACGAGACCATCGGGCGTGATGACGAGCTATGGATTCTCGGCGATCTCTCCTACCGTTGCACCGTCAAGCACACGCTCGACTGTCTACGCCGCATCAACTGCCGCCATCTGCACCTGATCATCGGCAACCACGACCGCAACTTCCGTCTCCGCTCCAATGACGCGCTATACGAGGACGTGTTCGAGACCATCGATGACTACCGCGAGATCGACATGGAGCTTCCCGTTCTCGACGGCTCCGGCAAGCCGACGGCCGCAACCGCACGGCAGACCATAGGCATGAGCCACTTCCCCAGGCTCTCGGCATTGGCCGAAGAACACGGCAACTGGCCGGAAAACTGGAACAAGTTCGCCGATGTGGCGCCGACCACCGAAGGTTGGCTGCTCTATGGTCATACACATCAAGGCATTCCCGACGGCACCGATCCGCTCAGCGTGAATGTGGGGCTTGATGCGTGGGATTTAGAGCCCGTCAGCGAGCAGCAGCTCCTCGCCTGGTTCACATTCCGGCACGCCGACCAATCAAAGTAAATTCCCCCGAGCATGCGTCATCGTCCGGAGGCGAAGCGGGTGAGGACTCCCGACTTGGCCAAGGCTCGGTAGAGGACCCACGAACCGAACCCGGCGAATACGACCGCGCTCAGCAACTCGCATGCCGTGCCGATGAGTCCACGCGGACTGAAGAACGAAAACGCCTGGTAATAGAAGAACAACAGGTAGAAGTTGTATACAATGCCGATCGCCACGGCCGACAGCAACGTGACGCCAAGCGTCCAACGACGGTAGCGGAACACCGCGAACACCGCTTCGGCGGCAAGCGCCTGCACAAGCGCGATCACCACCAGGCTCACACTGTATTTCGTACCAAGCACCACTTCGACGAACGAGGCGACCAACAGCACGTAGGCGGACGCGCCCGGCTTGCGCACGATCAACAAACCCAGCGTCGCGGGAAAGTAGAACAATGCATGCAACAGCGCCGCCGAACCGGGAAGTATCAGGGTCAGCAGCGGGAACAGACCATAGGACAGGCCATCGAACACCCAGAACATCACACCCGACATCACACCGACCGCCGCACCGACCGCAATGTCGGTCACACGCCATCGCAGTGATCCGCGTGTCGCACACTTGGTTGCGGTCGATGCCGTCGGTCGTGCCTGCGGAGCCTGTTCCGAAGCTTGCGCCGAAGAGTCGTGGAGGTATGGTTGCGAGGATGGCCGTGCCATGATGAAGTCCTTTTGGTCGATGCCGCGCACCGTGAGTTGGAGATCGCGGCGGTCGCCGTGGGCCGCTCCTCGACCTGCGCGGCCCGGGCAGGAGCGACGCGCGCCATTATACGGACGCCATGTTCCCATGTCCGCCAGCGTTTCGCATATGAAACGCATCAGCAGCATACACGTCACATTTGCGAAAGAATCGTCTACATCGTCCGCATCGCAAGAATCCGCAACCCCATTCCGCTTACGCTTGACCATGGATTTCAAGCGGCGTATACCACCACACGATAAGAGGTTGGCATGAAGACGATGGCACGGCAAATAGGAACCGTTCTGTGCATGGCGCTGGCTTTGCTGTCGGCGTTCTACGCGTTCGCCGTGATGAAGACACATTCGGGTACCGGCTTCTGGAAGGTCTGGCTGGTCATCGCCGCCGTTTTCGCCCTCCTCGCGGTTGGAATCGCCGCCAATTGGTGGGTAGCGCTCCCCCGCATCATACGAGGGGTCATCATCGCCGTGGTGTGCATCGGCATCGCCATATTCGGCACGGTGGAGGGGTGCATCATCAGCAACATGCATGCGCGGGGCGACCAGCATCTCGATTATGTGGTGGTGCTCGGCGCGCAGGTGCGCAAGTCCGGCCCCAGCAAGGCCTTGCGGTATCGTCTGGACACGGCGGCCGATTATCTGCGGAACAGTCCGGATACCATCTGCATCGTCTCCGGCGGCAAGGGCGCGAACGAGCCATTCCCCGAGGCACAGGGCATGGCCGATTATCTGAAGGCACATGGCATTGAGGAAGGCCGCATCCTTCAGGAATCCAAGTCGAAAACCACCCAGGAGAATATCGTCAACAGCAAGAAGCTCATTGCCGGAGACAACGCGTCCGTCGGCATCATCACCAATGACTTCCACATGTTCCGCGCATTGCAGATCGCGCATGACAATGGACTTGACGAAGCCCAAGGCATCGCGGCCGGTTCACCGCCCGATATGCTGGTGAACAACATGGTCCGCGAATTCTTCGCCGAAATCAAATTCCTGCTGTCCTAGTTCCTGCAAGTTCCGAGCTTGGATATTAGAAATCGCTTCCCCCGCTGGATCAATGTCCGAAGGTCAGCTGGCGTTGCGCCGCGGCGTGCGTACCACGCGGCAGCCATTGCCCTTTCGGCAATGCGGCGAATGTGGGCCACTGTTCCGCGGCATCCGCGGCCGATTCGAGACGACGCTGGAAGCCGGGCCAATTCGGATCGGCTTCCAGCAGCCGTCCGAGCAGCAGCGCTGTGGCATGCGCGTCGCTCAACGCGCTGTGCGCATCCTCATTGGCGATGCCGAAGTAGTCGCAGCAGTCGGAAAGCTTGCCGCGACCAATCAGTGACCGCGACAGTTTCATCGTGCACAGCATAGTGCTCTGATGAACAGGTATGGAGGCGCCCATGCGCGAGTATTCGGCGAGCAGGAACCGCGAGTCGAACGACACGTTGTGGGCCACGAACACGCGGCCGGCAAGCAGGTCACGCAGTTCATGTGCGATGCCTTCGAAATCCGGCGCGTGCAGCAGATCGCGCGCGGTGATATGGTGCACCCAGGAGGCACCGACACTGCGATCCACATGAATCAGCGTCTCATGCTCGTCTTCGAGCGTGCCGTCCGGAGCCACGTGCACCAAGCCGATCTCAATGGCCCGATCGCCTTTCGCCGGACTCAATCCCGTGGTTTCGAAATCAACCACCGCGAATCCCTGATTCATTGTTCCTCCAGTCACACACTGTATTCCAGTGTAAAGCAAGGCAAAGGAATCATAGAAAAAGGCTGGAACCCTTAGGATTCCAGCCTTTATCGCATGTGCTGCGTCAATACAACGCCCACAGGCGGCCAATCGGTCTCACTTCTCGTCGGAAGCGAGCTCGTCAGCCACGGCGGCGGCAGCGGAAGCAGCCTCGACGCTCTCGGACTCTTCGTCCTCAGCTGCGGAACCGAGGAAGGCGCTCAGGTCCAGGGTCTCGCCCTCGGACTTGAAGGTCACGGCGC
>OLRV01000834.1_pt1 | contig 29054 bp, 21 predicted proteins | sample 1672421 | NCBI WGS metagenome assembly OLRV01 (sample SAMEA3136684, study PRJEB25190) | human gut metagenome | biome: human gut; feature: human-associated habitat; material: faeces | place: Austria | collected 2013
AAGATAAGGAATTTGAGGATAAGATGGACGAAGTGGTTCTGGAAAATGCAAAGGTAATTGCTCTGACTGGCAATAATGCGTTTTCAGTGAAGAAACTGCTTTCGGTAGACGACTTGACCACAAACTATCTAGTTTACAGTCCGTGTGTCTATAATCGCCCGGATGATAACTGGCTTCTGGATGTGGAGCTTTACAGTGAGGAGTTCCGGGCAGATCTGATTTCCATCTGGATGGATGAGATGGGTCTTGCATCGAATCCGGCCATGCGGAAGCAGGTCAAGAATTATCGTGCTTATCTCAATGCGAAAGACCGTCGATTGAAAGTCAGCACGCAGAATAAAGTTCCGTCAACTCCGGCACAGTTGCATATGGCGGTCATGGCGGCAATTTGCGGCTTGAAAGACGCACAGCCTAATATGATTCTCCGCAGTGTGTTTCGTGCCGGACTGGATTTGAAGAACAATACTGTTTATCAGGATTTTGTAAAATATTATGCTGACGGTGCATTTTGGGCGATGGTTCGTCAGGGCTGTGGATTTGTGGAGGAAGAACCAGACCTCGGACGGCTGGCAATTCATTTGCTGTTGACCGCTGCTACTCGTACCATGCGGCAGGAATATCTTGCCGGATTGGATGGCTTCATTTCCATGCCGCACCAGGCATATTGCTATGATTTTATTTCTGAGTGGCTTCACAGCGAGGACATTCAGCAATTATATGATGTTGCACGGTATGTTGAAGATGAAGCCCATCTGCACCAGCGGTTTGAAAAGCTGACGGTAGACGATCTGGCAGGAACTGAGTGCTTCCCGTGCATCAACGAAGTGATTCTGACAAAGCTGATGACGGAAATCAGCGACCATATTATTGATGTGGATACGATTACTTCAACCGTTGAAAAGCGAAGAACCTGTGCATGGTATGAGCCGTTTGAAAATTTCTATGACGGTATCTTGCAAGTGGCAAATATGCAGAGCTTCTTCAAGGAACACTCTGCCGGATTCCATACCGCAGAAGCAAAAGGCATCTGGAAAGAATATACGGAAAGTTATTATCAGATGGACACCTATTATCGCCTGTTCCATTTGAGTTTCCAAAAGAGCTTGGAAACTTCCAATATTCTGCTGGATGATTTGTTTAAGCACGTTGTCGATAAAGTAGAAGGACTTTATACGCATTGGTTCTTAGGTGAACTGGGAAACAATTGGTCGGATGTGTGTGCAGATGAACTTGCAATCTATGGTAAGGTTTTGGAAGTGCCACAGCAGGAAGAATTTTACCGTTCTCGCATTAAGACTTTAGATACCAAGGTATTTGTCATTATTTCGGATGCTATGCGTTATGAAGTGGCAGCGGCTATGGCAGAACAGCTTCAGAGAGAAACACAGAGTAAGGTTTCTATCAGCAGTATGCAGAGCATTTTTCCATCTATCACAAAGTTCGGTATGGCAGCCCTACTGCCGCATAAAGAATTGACAGTAGAGGTTCGGAACGATATTTTGACTGTTTTGGCAGATGGGCAGTCTACGGCAAGCAATTACCGGGATAAGGTTCTGAAATCAGAAGATCCGGCGAGTGTGGCTTTGAAATACAATGACATTATTGCCATGAAGCGAGCAGAACGAAGTGCGTTGGTAAAGGGCATGGATGTAGTTTATATTTATCACGATACCATTGATGAAGCGAGTCATACTTCTGACACTGCTGTTTTTTCTGCTTGTGATAAAGCAATTTCAGAATTAAAGAATCTTGTGCGTATTATTGTAAATGAATTTGGCGGCACAAATATTCTTATTACGGCTGACCATGGATTCCTTTATACCTACAGTCCTTTAAAGGAAGATGATAAAGTAGGTAAAAGAGGCTTTTTTGATATGGATGTAACAAACTCTGATACCATAAAAAAAGAAAGTATCAGGCGGTGTGTGGAATATGGCAGAAGATATGCAATTATGCAGAAGGGTGTGCAGCCGGATTACCTGTTGCCTGTAAAGTTCCTGGGCGGTAAAACAGAATTTGATGGATTTGCACCGAGAGAAAGTATTCGTATCAAGATGAATGGTGGTGGTATGAACTTTGTGCATGGAGGTATCAGCTTGCAGGAAATGGTTGTTCCGGTGATTGAGTACCATTATCTTCGCAATGATTCTATGGAATATAAGCGTAATAAACAGAAATATGATACCAAGCCGGTAACAGTCAATTTGCTGTCCGCAAACCGTAAAATCAGCAATATGATTTTCTCACTGAACTTCTATCAGAAGGATGCAGTCAGTGCAAACCGTGAAGCGGCTACTTATCAGGTTTACTTTACGGACGAAAATGGCAAGCAGATCAGTGATGTTCAGAAGATTATTGCAGATAAGATCAGCGACAACGGTGCAGAAAGAACTTTCCGCTGTCAGTTTAATCTGAAATCTCTGAAATACAGCAATACCGCTACTTACTATCTGGTAATTGCAGATGAACAGGGATTACAGATGCCGCAACGTGAGCCGTTCCAGATTGACATCGCCTTTGCGGTGGACGAGTTCGATTTCTTTAGTTAATACCGCGGGAGGATAGAAAGATGGAGCAATTTACAGAGGGTGAAAGCACCCGTGAAGAAATAAAGAACAAGCTCCGTCAGAATTTTGACGGTAAGATTGTTCGGAAAGACCTGACAAAGAAAATCAAGGAAGGGGCGAACGTCCCTGTGTATGTCCTTGAGTTTCTGTTGGGTCAGTATTGCAGCTCAGATGATGAAACGGTCATTGAAAAAGGCGTACAGAATGTGAAGCGTATTCTTGCTGACAACTTTGTACGTCCGGATGAATCACAGAAGATTCTGTCTCAGCTGCGAAAGAAAGGCAGTCACACGATTATTGATATGGTGACTGTCTGCCTGGATATGAAAAAGGACTGCTTTTTTGCAGAGTTTTCCAATCTGGGAGTTGGCAATGTACCGATTGCTGATGAATACCCGGAAAAATTTGACCGCCTGCTTTGCGGTGGTATCTGGTGTATCGTTCAGCTGGATTATGAGGTTGAAGGCGACAATAATTTTGGTATTGAGGACATTGATGGAAATCCACTTCGTTCCAAACAGAAAAAGCAGAAAGATATTTCACCAATCAGTATCCGTAAGCTGACACCAATCCAGATGCCGCACATTGATATTGACGAGTTGAAGCAGGGACGAAAAGCCTTTACCAAAGATGAGTGGCTGGATATTCTTCTCCGTTCCATCGGCATGGAACCGGATGAATTTACATACCGTGAGAAATGGCTGCTCCTGACCCGTATGATTCCATTGGTTGAGAATAATTTTAATCTTTGCGAGCTGGGACCGAGAAGCACTGGTAAGTCCCATCTCTACAAAGAGATTTCTCCAAATAGTATTCTGATTTCCGGTGGACAAACGACAGTTGCAAACCTCTTTTATAATATGGGGCGCAAAACGGTCGGACTGGTTGGTTTGTGGGACTGCGTTGCTTTTGATGAAGTGGCAGGTATCAGGTTTAAAGATAAAGATGGTATCCAGATTATGAAGGACTACATGGCATCAGGCTCTTTTGCCCGCGGTAAAGAGGAAAAGGCTGCTACTGCTTCCATGGTCTTTGTGGGTAACATAAATCAGAGTGTGGATGTGCTGCTGAAAACATCCAGTCTGTTTGCACCTTTCCCACCGGAAATGGGAACAGATACAGCATTTCTTGACCGTATGCACTGTTATCTTCCGGGCTGGGAGATACCAAAGTTCAGACCGGAGCATTTTACCGATGATTACGGTTTTATCAGTGATTATCTGGCTGAATTTATCCGGGAACTTCGTAAGGAACAGTATGGTGATGCACTTGACCACTATTTCCGTCTGGGAAGAAATCTGAATCAGCGTGATACGATTGCAGTCCGCCGTATGGTAGACGGTTATCTGAAATTGATGTATCCTAATGGTGAATTTACCAAAGAGGAACTGGAAGAAGTCATTCAAATTGCTTTGGAAATGCGCCGCCGTGTTAAAGAACAGCTGAAAAAACTGGGTGGCATGGAGTTTTATGATGTGAATTTCTCCTATATTGACCTGGAGGATATGTCAGAGCATTATGTTTCCGTACCGGAACAGGGTGGCGGTAAGCTAATCCCGGATGGAATGTGCAATCCGGGACAGGTTTATGCTGTATCCAGAGGGAAAAGTGGTATGATTGGCGTATTTCGTTTGGAAAGTCAGATGCTTCCGGGCAATGGCAAGATTGAACGGACAGGCTTAGGCAGTGATTCCAAATGCAAGGAAGCTGTGAACACGGCATTTAACTATTTGAAAGCCAACGGCAACCGGATCAGCGGCTCTATCAGCACCTCAACCAAGGATTACATCATCAATTATCAGGATTTGCAGGGTATCGGTATGACCGAGAAGCTGGCACTTCCTACATTGGTTGCCCTTTGCTCGATTGCACTTGGAAAGCCGGTGGTTAGCAATCTGGCAATTCTGGGCGATATTACAATCAGTGGCACGATGATAAAGGTGGATGAACTTGCCAACACGCTTCAAGTGTGCCTGGATAGCGGCGCAAAGAAGGTGCTGATTCCGAGTACATCATTTGTTGACTTTGCAAGTGTTCCGGCTGATCTGATGAGCGCATTTCAGCTGATTCCGTATCAGAGTGCTGAGGATGCTGTGTTTAAGGCATTGGGTGTAGAATGATTTCAGTGATAAAGATAACAACGGATAACAATGGTAAACTTATAAAGGGTTGACTATGCCCGCCCGTTGTGCTACCATTTTGTCATAAATAAAAATACCGTCTTACGGAAACACTGTGAAGGAAAGAGTAGGTATGGAAGGACATCTACAGAGAACTGCCGGTTGCTGAGAGGCAGGGTGGAGAACATATCGAACATGGCTCCGGAGTGGCGCACCGAACAGCATGGCTGCAAGGCTGCGACAGGAACGCCTGTTATAGCGGGAATGTATAGGGGAATGCACCTGTACATTGTGAGGTCCGTTCTGCGAGGAACGGATGAAGAGAAGTGGTACCACGGATTAAGATTATAACCCGTCTTCTGAAGATAATGATAGAAGACGGGATTTTTTTATCAGGAGGAATATTTAAGATGAGCAAGAAACCGTATTACATTACAACAGCGATTGCCTATACATCGGGCAAACCGCACATCGGAAACACATATGAGGTCGTGCTTGCCGACAGTATTGCAAGGTATAAGAGACTGCAGGGATATGATGTAAGATTCCAGACAGGAACCGATGAACATGGACAGAAAATAGAACTCAAGGCAGCGGAAGCAGGAGTCACCCCGAAGGAATTTGTTGACAACGTTGCCGGAGAAATCAGGAGAATATGGGATTTGATGAACACATCTTACGATAAATTCATCAGGACAACGGATGAGTACCATGAGAAACAGGTACAGAAGATTTTTAAGAAACTTTACGACAAGGGTGATATTTACAAAGGATATTACGAAGGAATGTACTGTACGCCGTGCGAATCATTCTGGACGGAATCACAGCTTGTGGACGGCAAATGTCCGGACTGCGGAAGAGAAGTTAAGCCGGCAAGAGAGGAAGCATATTTCTTCAGAATGAGCAAATATGCCGACAGACTTATCGACTATATTAACGAACATCCGGAATTTATACAGCCGGTATCGCGTAAGAACGAGATGATGAATAACTTCCTGCTTCCGGGACTTCAGGATCTTTGCGTATCAAGGACCTCATTTAAGTGGGGAATACCGGTTGATTTTGATGATAAGCATGTCGTATACGTATGGCTTGATGCACTGACTAACTACATCACGGGTCTTGGATATGATGCAGACGGTAACAATGATGAATTATATGCCAAATACTGGCCGGCAGACCTTCATCTTATCGGAAAAGATATCATACGTTTCCATACGATTTACTGGCCGATTTTCCTTATGGCACTTGACCTTCCGCTCCCGAAACAGGTATTCGGACATCCGTGGCTTTTGCAGGGCGACGGCAAGATGAGCAAGTCCAAAGGAAATGTTATATATGCTGATGACCTCGTTGATTTCTTCGGAGTCGATGCGGTAAGATTTTTCGTGCTTCATGAGATGCCGTTTGATAATGACGGTGTGATCACATGGGAACTCATGGTTGAGAGACTTAATTCAGAACTGGCCAACACACTTGGAAACCTTGTAAACAGAACGATTTCAATGTCCAATAAATATTTTGGCGGAGTTGTTGAGAACAAGGGCGTGGCTGAGGCTGTTGATGATGACCTTAAGAATACGATTCTTGAAGAAACTAAGAAAGTCGATGCGAAGATGAATGACCTTCGTGTGGCTGACGCGATTACCGAGATTTTTAACATCTTCAAGAGATGCAATAAATATATCGACGAGACAATGCCGTGGGCGCTTGCCAAGGATGAGACCAAGAAGGACAGACTTGCGACCGTGCTTTATAATCTTGTTGAAGGAATTTCGATAGGAGCAGAGCTTCTTTTCCCGTTTATGCCTGAGACATCACAGAAGATTAAGGCGCAGCTTAATGCACCAGACAGGGGATATGAGCAGCTTGGAGAATTCGGATTGTACCCGGATGGCGGCAAAGTGGTTGAGAAACCTGAAATTCTTTTTGCAAGACTTGACCTTAACGAGGTTATGGAAAAAGTTGAAGCAAAGAAAGCGGCTGCCAAGGAAGAACCGGCCGGAGAACCGGGTGTTGACGTGGATAAGAAACCGGAAATTACGATTGATGATTTCGATAAGGTACAGCTTCGCGTCGGAGAAATCATCAAATGTGAGGCAGTTCCTAAGTCAAAGAAACTTCTCTGCTCACAGGTTAAGATGGGCAGCGAAGTAAGACAGATTGTATCGGGAATCAGCCAGTATTATAAACCGGAAGAGATGGTAGGCAAGAAGGTTATCGTGGTTGCCAACCTTAAGCCTGCTAAGCTTGCAGGCGTTCTTTCGGAGGGAATGCTTCTGTGCGCAGAGAATGAGAAGGGCGAATATGTTCTTCTTGCGCCGGAAAGTGATGTGCCGAATGGCGTAGAGGTCGGCTGATGAGTGTAATTTTTGAGACACATGCCCACTATGAAGATGAGGCATTTGACGAGGACAGGGATGAGATTATCAAATCCCTGCCCGAATCCGGAATAGGTTATGTGGTAAATGTCGGTTCAAGCATTGCGACATGCCATAGAACGGTCGAGCTTATTAAGCATTATGATTATATGTATGGCGCGCTGGGAATCCATCCGGGCGAGATACACGAAGTTACCGATGATGACATGAAGTGGATTGAAACGGAAGCGAAGACGAACCCGAAAATCGTCTCGGTCGGCGAAATAGGACTTGATTATCATTACGGCAAGGATGACAAAGAAATCCAGAAAGATTTTTTTGAAAAGCAGCTTGATATGGCGGTCAGACTGGACAAACCGGTGATAATCCATTCAAGGGAAGCCGCGAAAGATACCTATGACATAATGCGTGAGCATGATGCCGGAAAGGCCGGCGGCGTGGTTCATTGTTTTTCTTATCATAAGGAGGAAGCGGCGAAGTACCTTGATATGGGTTTCTATATCGGGATAGGCGGTGCGGCTACTTTTAAAAATAATGAGAAAACGCGCGAGGTCATAGCATATACGCCGCTTGACAGGATACTTCTGGAGACGGACTGCCCTTATATGGCACCGGTGCCTCACCGCGGAACCAGAAATTCATCGCTTAATTTGCCGCTGGTGGCTGAATGCATTGCGCAGGTCAAGAGAATCGCATATGACACTGTAGTGGAAGCAACCTATGAAAACGCAAGGAGAATGTACAGAATATGAGCAAATTTTATCTCGGAAACCCGACAAATACCCTTGCGGTAATCAACAGATACGAGTTCGCATTTCAGAAGAAATTCGGACAGAATTTTCTTATCGATCAGGGAATTGTGGAAAAAATAGTCCGCGAAGCCGGAGTTACGAAGGATGATTTCGTGCTTGAAATAGGCCCCGGAATCGGAACGATGACGCAGATTCTCTGCGAGAATGCTAGAGAGGTGGCAGCGGTTGAGATAGACCGTAAGCTTATACCGATTCTTAATGACACGCTTTCGGAATATGACAATGTTACGATTATCAATGATGATATCCTTAAAGTCGATATAAACAAGCTTGCCGAAGAAAAAAACGGCGGCCGTCCGATTAAGGTCGTAGCCAACCTGCCATATTATATTACAACCCCAATCATCATGGGACTTTTTGAAATCCATGTGCCGCTTGATTCGATTACGATAATGGTGCAGAAGGAAGTGGCTGACCGCATGCAGACCGGACCGGGAAGCAAGGACTACGGCGCGCTTTCACTGGCGGTACAGTTCTATGCAAAACCGGAAATAGTTGTAAATGTTCCGCCGGAATGTTTTATGCCGAGGCCGAATGTCGGTTCGGCGGTTATAAGGCTTAAGAGGCATGAGACGAGACCGGTTGATGTTAAGGATGAGAAACTGATGTTTCGGATAATCAGGGCATCGTTCAATCAGAGACGTAAAACTCTCGCAAACGGACTGAACAATTCTCCGGAAATCGGGTACACGAAGGAGCAGATTGCGGCTGCAATCGAAGAACTCGGACGCGGTGCATCCATAAGGGGCGAAGCGCTTACACTTGAAGAATTTGCAAGACTTTCCAATATTTTCAGCTCGATGTCAAAATAGTTAAAAAACAAGAATATTTCAAACACTCCCTCAATATATTTTACAGAATGGTGTGGCAAAGTCTGCGTCATGTAAGATAAAGAAGGGAGTGTTTTTGTAATGGAATACAACAGGATGGTGGCATACATATATTCGTATAATGATGGACAGAAGTGTAAGAATACCGGCTTTGCCAAGATCGAGGTCAGACAGGACATACTTAAACTGCAGATAAATATGAAGGGTGCCTATTCTGATAATAATTGTGAGTGGAATGTCAATCTTTTTTACCGGAAAAACAATTTAATAATCGGTGTTGCATTGGGAAATATGGTAATCCGGAATGGTGTCGGAGAATTCAGGTATGCCGGAAATGCATTAAATATTGAAAACAGCGGCATATCATTTGATAGTATAAAAGGCCTGTATATTGAGAAAAAATCAGAGGAAACCGACCGGCGGAAGATGTATGCCAGTGAATGGGATGACCTGGGATTTGATCCGGCGGGAATACTTGCAAGGGACTGGGCAAAAGCAGAAGGGAAGATAATGGTCGAATTCGCCGGAGAGGGACAGAAAGTGGCACCGGCAGAAGAAGCGGTTTTGCAGGCGGCGGAAGCAGAGTGCTGTCCGGTTCCGGATACGGAGTGCGGTGATGAAAAAACGCAGCCGGTAGTTTGTAATGATGAGTGGTATGGGAAACTAGCCGCAGAAAAGACGCATGTCTTTCTTTTTGCGGATGATGAGCTGTATGACATAATAGAGATTACACCGGATGACATAGAGCGCCTCCCGGACACCAACTGGGGGCTTAAAAACAACAGTTTTCTTAATCACGGTTATTTTCAGTTCAGACATCTGATTCTGGGAAAAATTTACGGCGGGGAGCCGCAGAGATATTTTATCGGTGTTCCGGGTATTTTTGCCAGACGCGACCGCAATACGGCGGCAATGTTCGGATTCAATCATTTTAAATTCAGTATGAGAAGCGATGTGCAGCTGAGCCAGTTCGGTTACTGGTACAGACAATTGGATTGTTAAGAAAATGCGGAAGAAACTTTAATGTCTCTTCCGCATTTCTTTGAAAAAATCCTGAAGCATGGTCCGGCATTCATCCACAAGGACACCGGACGTAAGTTCTGCTTTGTGGTTAAAACCGTCCATCTGCAGGAGGTTGATCACGGAGCCGGCACATCCGGCTTTGGGATTCATCGCGCCGACCACGACCCGCGGAATCCTCGCCTGGACAATTGCTCCGGCACACATCGGACAAGGTTCCAGTGTGATATACATGGTGCAGTCTTCCAACCGCCAGTCACCGATTACCTTGGCGGCTTTGCGGATGGCGATTATTTCGGCATGAGCAAGCGTGCTTTTATCGGTGTTCCGCCTGTTATAACCGCGTGCTATTATTTTATCATCATATACGATAACACATCCTATCGGGACCTCGTCTATTTTCGCCGCTTTGCGGGCTTGTTTAATCGCTTCGCGCATGTATTTTTCATCAGTTGTCATATCAAACACCTCGCATGTCTATTAACGAATAATGCCTGTGGTCACGGTAACGGCCGCGCATATAAACCAGCGAGCGGGACAGGCCTTCGTACTCAAAACCAAGTCTGGTCAGCAGACTCATTGAACGGAAATTGTCGGGCAGAGTGTAAGCATCGATGCGGTGCATGTTTCCGTCGGTAAAAATTGCTTCAATGAGCCTTGAAATCGCTTCGATGGCATATCCGTTATGCCAGAACTGCGGCAGCAGCTTATATCCTATTGTACAGGAATTATAGATTCCGCGCTGGATGTTGGAAAATGAAGCGGTTCCGATAATGGTGTCCGGTGCGTCCTTAAGTTTCCAGAAATAGCGCATATATGTGCCGTGCATGAAAGCGCTGTATTCAGCGTAAAGACATGCACTCTGGTAATCGAGAGTGTAAAAATTAGGGTTTTTGTCTGCTTCGACAGGCTCAAAGGTCTGCCGTCCTTCCGAGTAAAAACTAAGAACCGGGACGGCGGCTGTGTTATCAAGAACCTGTAAAATGAGCCGCTTTGTCTCATATATGGTACGCATTGCCGGCACCTCTTCCAATCAAAATATGTAAATATTTTACCATCAGAGCGGGAAAACTTCAATTAAGAATATAAGATTGGGAAATAGATAAAATGTTATCTATTTATGCTGAAAAACCTTGAATCTGGATAATATTTTAGCTATAATTATTATATATCAAGAACAGGTGGTAATGATATCCGATGAAAAAATACATCTGGGAAACCCCGGAAGAAATTAATTTTAATGTTGCGAAAAGAGTGCGGAATATAAGGCGCAGAAAGCGCATTTCGCAGAAAGAACTCAGTGAGAGGTCGGGAGTGAGCTATGGTTCAATCAAACGTTTTGAAAGCACCGGTAATATAAGTTTTATATCGCTGACAAGGCTGGCGGTGGCACTTGACGCGGCGGACGACATAAGAAATATGTTTACCGATGTTCCGTATGCGTCGATAGAGGAGGTAATCAATGAGCGCGGATAATGAGAGATCCAGACGAAAGAGCATTAAAGTAAAATATCATGGAGATTATGTGGGAACGCTGGCATTAACCGCTGACAGGAGAGTGGCCTTTTCATATGATATGTCATGGATTAAAAACGGTTTTTCCATAAGCCCGTTTCATCTTCCGCTGGAAGATAAGGTATTCGTTCCGGTTAAAAACTTTAATGACGGTCTTTTTGGAATATTTGCGGACAGTCTGCCGGATGCGTGGGGAAAACTACTGCTTGACAGGACTTTGTGTAAGCTTGGAATAGGCAGGGATATTACGGTGTTGGACAGACTGGCGTATGTCGGAAAATCAGGAATGGGGGCATTAAAATATGAACCGGACTGCAGATTGGTGGATGAAGAAGAATTGACGGATCTGGATTATATTTGCGGACAGTGCCGGAAAGTGTTGGAATCTGAACAGACAGATGATGTTGATGTACTATATGAAATGACCGGAAGCAGCGGTGGAGCCAGACCCAAGGTTATCATTAATGATGATGGCCGGGAATGGATAGTGAAATTTCCTGCATCATCGGATTCGCCGGACATCGGAAGAATGGAATATGCTTACTCGGTCTGTGCCGGTTCGTGTGGAATTGATGTGCCTGAGGTAAAACTTTTTCCTTCAAAAAAAGGAAGCGGATATTTCGGCATAGAGCGGTTCGACCGGGTGAAGACATCAACGGGACTTTGCAAAATTCATATGGCAACCGCAGCGGCTCTGCTTGAGGCAGATTACCGGTCGCCATGTCTGGATTACAGTCAGTTGATGAAATTAACACAAATACTTACCGGGAATGATGCACATGATATGGAGAATATGTTCAGAAGAGCCTGTTTTAACGTCTTTGCGCACAACCGCGATGATCATGCCAAGAACTTTACATTTCTGTATGACGATGAGCAGGAACGATGGAGATTGAGCCCGGCTTACGATTTGACATATAGCACGACATATTACGGAGAACACACTACATCAGTGAACGGGAACGGACGTAATCCCGGGGCAGAAGAACTTCTGCGAGTCGGGGTCGAAGCAGGATTGCATCGTGTCAAATGTAAGGAGATAATTGAAGACATCCGTGAGCGCGTAACAACTGAATTGGCAGAGTTTATGTAGGCGGATTATATTGCCGCAAAAAGTAATTATTTCATTGACTTAAAGTATAGCATGTGATATGTTTAAATTAGCTTTTGAATCCGAAGGGATGCATAGAATTAAAAGGGTATATCAGCTTGATATACCGAGTATAACAATGAATCCCTCCGCATTTAATGCAGAGGGATTTTGTGTTGTAGGGAAAGACATCTTTAAAGAGAAAAGGCGAAGTATATTTAACGACAAGGAGGACATTGTATGAATGTACAGAATGTAGGAGGATACCAGACAGGTATTGATTATTTACCGGCAGCAGGTAAGAACATTTTTGAAAGAGAAAATGTGAACTTTAATGTGGAGGAAGCAACAGCGGAGAAAGTTAATGAAGGTGCCATTAAAACAGCAGAGCAGAAAACGCAGGATTTAAAGGATGCGTATGCTGTTATGACAAGTGGGGTAAATTCAACAAGAACAACCAATGATAATAAGACTGTTCAAAGGAGACTTACGCAGTTAGGGTTCTATTCGGGTAGCGTGGATGGAAATTTATATACGGATGCGTCAAAAAAAGCATTGAAAAATTTCCAGCGTGTATATGGACTGGCTCAGACAGGCCAGATAAGTAATATGGTACAGGATAAATTGAAAGCAGCAACGTCTTGTTATCGTGCCGTTGCGTCCAAATCGGATTTGGGAACTATAACAAGTATGGTAAGCGGATATTCGGATTTTAAGGAGTCGGAAATAAGGGATTACTTTGCTAAAACATGGGCATTTTTTAGAGTTGGAATGGGTCTTACTGTGCGTCAGGCGTCAGGGGTATTGGGAAACATAATGGCAGAGAGTGGGTGTGTTCCGGATAATGCACAGGATACAGGTACAAATAAAAAGCTGCACGACAAAGATTATAAATTTAACGTATCAGATGGAAGAGGGTATGGATTAATACAGTGGACTATTAAGGAAAGAAAACAATTGTTAAAAGATACAAGTTCACAGATGGGGTTACCGGTTAACGACATTAATGCACAATTTGCATGTTTTCGCAAAGAAACAGAACGTGATGATATGACTAAGAGTGCATGGAAAACGTTAAAAGAACACGATATGATTGATACGTCAACAGGAATATTTTTATCAAAAATAGAAAATCCAAAGGTGCAAAATTTTGATGAAAGGTATTCAAAAGCCAAAATTATATATTCCGTAATGAAATGAGGTAAATATGAGGAAATATAAAATGATATCACTAACGGGACTGGCAGTAATGTCTGTATTGGTTATATCTGCCTGTGGCAAATCAGTTAAGACCATGTCAACTATATCCATAAGCAGGTATGAGACCTCGCCGTATGAGGAGACCGAAACAACAGACATTAATGAGAGTGTTACCGATACGCACAATACAGAAACACCCGGCGTAAACGAAACGAACACCATTAATGAGGCAACAGCGCCGCCTAAAATTGCGAGGCTTGAGACAGAGGAGGAAGAGACATATAACTTCGATTATACATTACCGAATACATTCGAACAGCCTACCGCAAAAGAAAAACCGGATGAAGTCTCTTACATTAAAGGCATGTATAATTCTGAATTAAGCTGGGACGGAAAAGACCACAAAAAGAGTGTTGATGATGGGAAAGAACTTTCTGACCGGGAAATGCTTATAAGTGCACTGTCGGGCAGACATAGTTTTACATATCGCAGACTGAAGACGGAAGATTCAAATTCACTATATATTTATGACAATAAGCAGATTAACATGGCCGAGTTGAGGTACATTTTATCAATATATGGATATGAACTGAACGATTTTACCATGGTTGATATGGATGGTGATGGCCTTAAAGAAGCGGTTATCAGATGCGAATACGGAATACACAGGTTATGTATGATTTTTTATGTGCAGGGTGGAAATGTTTACATGACCGCTTTTGAAGAGCGTTCCATGCCTTGTATTTTTAAGACATCGGGTGAGTTTACCGCTCCGGACGGAAGTATTTCGCGTATGAAATTCACAACTGAAAATGTGGATATTCAAAAAACAGTAACATACGATATCGATGATAACGGCGAAGTAATATATTATATCAACGGTGATAACGTATCTGAATCAGAATATGACCACTTCTGTGACGAATGGGAAAGCAGCGGAACGGATTGTGAGTTTGTCAGACTGACGGCAGAGAATATCAATAAGTACCAATAAGTATCAAGTAAATTCAAATTTCTTGACATATTTTCGGAAAATGGGTATACTGAATAATGCCGTGTTTATAACGGTATAAATTAATATTGTTAATACATTTCCATGCAGCCGGGGAAGTAGCGGCTCCCTGTACCTGAAATCCGCTATAGCAGGGGTGATGTTCTGTTTCGGGCATTGCATATAATCGCTGCCCGGGCAGACCGGTGTTGAAATCTGGGTCTTGCGCAATAGGAATCCGTGAACCATGTCAGGTCGGGAACGAAGCAGCATTAAGCGGAACCTCCTATGTGACGCAAGGGCACCTGGATTGAGCCGGTATGTCCGGTAACGGGTTTTAGTGTAATGCACAACGCAGAACGCATGGATTTTTTATGCTGGTAATTGCAAAGCATCATTGCATTATTGTCCCGGATTGGTTAAAATAATAAATATACAATACCTGTGCAGACATCCGTAATGGACTGTCTGCTGCCCATAACAGCGGTAAGGAGGATTAAGATTATGCTCAGAATAGGAATGTTGACCAGCGGCGGCGACTGCCAGAGCCTTAATGCAGCGATGAGAGGAGTTGCGAAAGCACTCTACAGCGCACGTAAGGATGTTAAGATTATTGGATTTGAAGATGGATATAAGGGCCTTATTTACGGCAAATACCGTGAGATGAGTGACAGTGATTTTTCGGGAATACTCACGGAAGGCGGAACCATTCTCGGAAGTTCCAGACAGCCGTTCAAACTTATGCGTGTGCCGGATGAGAACGGACTGGATAAAGTTAAGGCTATGAAAGATAATTATGCGAAGCTTAAGCTTGACTGCCTTGTAATTCTCGGTGGCAACGGAACACAGAAGACGGCGAATCTTCTAAGGGAAGAAGGACTTAATATCGTGTCACTTCCTAAGACGATAGATAATGATTTATGGGGAACCGATATTACATTCGGTTTTCAGAGTGCTGTTGATGTCGCTACGAATGCGATTGATTGTATTCATACCACGGCATCTTCACATGGCAGGGTATTTATCGTGGAAGTTATGGGTCATAAGGTCGGATGGATCACATTGCATGCCGGAATTGCCGGTGGTGCTGATATAATACTTATTCCGGAGATTCCTTACGATATTGATAAGGTTGTAAAGAAGCTCGAAGAAAGGAATAAGAAAGGCAAGAATTTCTCAATTCTCGCAGTTGCTGAGGGTGCGATATCTAAAGAAGATGCGGCACTCCCGAAGAAAGAACTTAAGAAGAAACTGGCACAGAATCCTTATCCGTCAGTATCTTATAAGATAGGCAAAGAGATCGAAGAAAGACTTGGACAGGAAGTCAGAATTACTGTTCCGGGTCATACACAGAGAGGCGGAAGCCCGTGTCCGTATGACAGAGTGCTTTCGACAATGTTTGGCGCAGAGGCTGCCAGACTTATTCTTAATAAAGAATTTGGCAAGATGGTTGCCATGAAGAATAATGAGATTACTTCCGTGCCGCTTGAGGAGATTGCAGGCAAGCTTAAGACTATAGATCCGGAGTGCGCTATTATAAGAGATGCTAAGGTTCTCGGAATAGGATTCGGAGATTAGACAGGAGACGGAACGTGTCATATACAGCATTATACAGGAAATGGCGGCCGAACACCTTTGAGGATGTGAAGGGCCAGGACCATATAGTTAGAACATTAACCAACCAGATAGAGACGGACAGAGTCGGGCATGCGTATCTGTTTTGCGGAACGCGTGGAACCGGTAAGACGACCGTTGCCAAGATTCTTGCGAGAGCTGTTAATTGCGAACATCCGGTGAACGGAAGTCCGTGCGGCGAGTGCGAGGTATGTAAAGCGATTGCGAACGGATCGTCATTGAATGTTATAGAGATAGATGCGGCAAGTAATAACGGCGTGGACAATATCAGGCAGATACGCGAGGAAGTCTCGTACAGGCCGACCGAAGGCCGTTATAAAGTATATATAATCGATGAGGTTCATATGCTTTCGATAGGAGCTTTTAATGCTCTTTTGAAGACACTTGAGGAACCGCCCGAGTATGTTATTTTTATACTGGCCACAACAGAATCGCATAAGATACCTGTAACCATAATGTCCAGATGCCAGCGGTATGATTTTAAGCGTATATCGGTGGAAGTTATCACTGACAGGCTTAAAGAGCTTACGGCGGCAGAGCACGTTGATGTTGAAGAACGTGCACTTGAATATATTGCCAAGATGGCCGATGGGGCGATGCGTGACGCATTAAGTCTTCTGGATCAGTGCGTGGCATTTTATACTAATGGAACGCTCCGGTATGAGGATGTGTTGGAAGTCCTTGGAGCGGTGGACACAGAGGTGTTCTCGGATATGCTCCGTATGATAATTAACGGCGACATAACCGGAGTCATTAAAGAGTTAGATGAACTTATACTTGCCGGAAGGGATTTGTCACAGTTTGTATCAGACTTTACATGGTATATCCGTAATCTGCTTATGCTTAAGACATCGCCTGAATCAGAGAGCATGATAGATATGTCGGCGGAGAATATGGCGCGCCTTAAGGAAGAAGCATTTATGCTGGACGGCAGCGAAATGATAAGATATATAAGGATTCTTTCGGAACTCACGCAGTCGATTAAGTTCGCAGGGCAGAAGAGGGTGCAGGTTGAGGTGGCACTTATCAAGCTTGCCAGACCGCAGATGGAGACCGATACGGAATCTCTTGCGGAGCGTATCGAAAGACTTGAGGAACTGGTTAAAGAGAAAGAAGATCTCATTGCGCTTAATGCGATAAGACCGGAGATACCTGTGGGAAGTGTGGCCGTACCGCAGATATCGGCACCTCCGGCATCCAAGAGTATCAGGAAAGAGATTAAGGCGCTTCCGGAAGATCTTCGGAAGGTTGCCGAGAACTGGCGCGGAATTATAGGCCAGTCGGAGAATGTATATGCTAATTTTCTTAAGGAAACCAGAATAACGGTTGACGGTGATAAGCTTGTACTTGTCACGGAGAATGCGTTTGTACATGATTTTTTAAGCAAAGATAAATCAATGGATGCGCTTAAGGGCGTAATAGAAAATACAATAGGCAAAGCGGTCGATATAGAGATACGGCTGCTTGAACAGGGAAAGTCATTTGAAGATTCGTTTACAGATGTAGAAGAATACGTTAAAATGAATATATCAATAGAAGATTAAAGGAGACTGACAATGGCAAAACGTGGTGGTTTTCCCGGCGGAGGAATGCCGGGTAATATGAATAATCTGATGAAGCAGGCACAGAGAATGCAGAGACAGATGGAGGAATCCCAGAAAGAACTTGAGGAGAAGAAATTTACGGCAGCAGCCGGCGGCGGTGCCGTAGAGGTTACCATTACCGGTAAGAAAGAAGTTACCAAGGTTAAACTTTCTCCGGAAGTAGTTGATCCTGATGACATAGAGATGCTGGAAGATCTTATTGTTGCGGCTACCAACGAGGCAATAAGACAGGTTGAGGACAGCACACAGGAGTCCATGGCTAAGATTACGGGAGGACTCGGAGGAGGATTTCCTTTCTGATGGATTATTACGGAAAGCAGATAAGCAGGTTAATTGAAGAATTGGCAGGACTTCCGGGCGTTGGCGCCAAGACGGCGCAGCGCCTTGCTTTTCATATAATCAATATGCCAAAGGAGCGCGCACAAGGACTCGCGCAGGCAATAGTCGATGCCAAGAACAATGTACATTATTGTAAGGTATGCCAGACACTTACGGACAGTGATGAGTGTCCTATCTGCCGGGATACACAACGGAACCATAAAGAGATTATGGTTGTTGAGAATACAAGGGACCTTGCGGCATATGAGAAAACCGGCAAGTATACCGGAGTGTATCATGTATTGCATGGGGCAATCTCGCCGATGCTTGGAATAGGCCCGAACGATATTAAGATTAAAGAACTTCTCATAAGACTTCAGGGAGATGTTGATGAGGTTATAATCGCCACGAATTCAAGCCTTGAGGGAGAAGCGACGGCGATGTATCTTTCCAAATTGATCAAACCGACGGGAATAAAGGTTACAAGAATAGCAAGCGGAGTTCCGGTCGGAGGAGACCTTGAATATATAGATGAAGTTACGCTTCTACGCGCGCTTGACGGGCGTACGGAGCTTTAGTATACGGAGGCACTTATGCCGCAGGAGCATATTTTAGTCAATGACATAATTGCAGACCACAAAGAGCGCATGCTCAACCTTAGAAAGTATTATCCTTTTTTCAAATTGTCTGAGGTGTCCTTCTCATGGTTTAAGGACGGTATTTATGACAATCTTGATATGGGATATATTCTTATGGCTGTCCTGCGCTTTTTTATTGAGGAAAATAACTTTAAAGAACGCGATGTTACATATCAGATGTATTATGATTTTATGAGCGCATGCATCAGACGTGATTTTGCCGTTACGCTCACACCGGAGGATAATAAGGTTCTGGTGGATTATATATTCGACAAACTCAAGAATGACGGAAGACCGTTTATGTTTGAGTATTATGACCCGGTTGACCGGGTACGCAGGGTATCGAGGGTGAAGCTGCTTGAGAGCAGAATACAGGATGGAACGGTATGGTATTCGATAAGTCCGGACGGAATAGAATTTTATCTTGAAACCAAGGAAATCAAGGATGAGAGCCGCATTAACGTAGAGCAGCTTCTTCTCGAGAAAATGATTGAGTCCGAAGATTTCAAGGGCGGAACAGAAGTCGTTAAGAGGATTAACGAGGAAGTGGAACGGTTGAAATTACGCCGCAATAAAGTGCTTGATATTCTCTCGGAGGATGTATTTGCCGGAGTTGATGCGTATGAGAATTTCTTTGATACGGGAATAAGATGGTTCTCGGACGAACAGAAATTATTTGCCAAGAACAGGGAATTGATCGAATCGGCAATGAGCCGGTTTGGCGATGCGGACGATAGCCGTTCTTCAAAAGCTGCGGAACAGATATACAGACTTGATACGGAACTCAAAATAGCGATGAATAATCACAGTGAACTTCTTAAAGCATGTACGGAACTTGGAATCAGGACTGATGAAATCGTGAGAAAAGCAAAGCTCGGCCGGTTAAGAAGCCGGTTTGATTTCAAGGGCGCACTTGATATTATGATTAAGAAGGACATGCCGCAGGCACTTGAATATGTGGTAAAGCCGTTTCTTGGACTGAATATACATAAGACTTTTGATCTGGTCAAGGTCGAAGATATTCTCAGCTACAGGCCGTATGAGGCAGAGACACCTGAGCAGATAGAAGAAGAGACGGCGGCAGAGATTGTATTTGAGGATGAACTTGATGATGAACGATTCAGGCGGAATGCGGGTGCACTTATGCATGTGCTTCTGGAGATGCTCATGAAGAATGATGAGTTTACATTGGGTGAATACAATGACGCAGTTATGAACATTTTTGGCAGTGAAGTCTTCAAAAATGGGGATTATTATGCTTTTCTCGTACATCTTTGCGGAAAAAAAGATTATTTTATGCAGGCCGGCGAGAATACCGGAGAAACTTTTCTCGATGAAATCATAGCAGGGCTTATGGACAGGGAAGAGTTCCTTAAGTATAGCGGAATACATTTTATACTTGAACTGGCGGATGGTAATTTGCACGAAATCATTCCTTATACGGGAATGAGCATTACTGATTTTACGATAAAAAGGATTTGACAGAGAGGCAGGGCAATATGGAAAACAGAAATCTTGAAAAGGCACTTGATATTGTGACCGCGCTTTTTATGGGCGAGGATGTGAAAGCCGGCGGCGCGAATGCGATGCTGTATGATGAGTATAGCCATAACAGCGAGGTATATGACTGTGTTGTACAGATTTTAAAGAGATTTGACATTAATCTGTATGAATATAACGATTCGCTTTTCATAAGCGCCGGTGCGGACAACAGAGTATTCGGTTATTCCAACGAGGAATTGAAGAAAATAATGGGACTCAGACTCAATAAAGAACTGTTTTTGGTGTACTTTATAATATATACGATCATAATCAGATTTTACAAAGATTCCATGACAGGGACATTTCTGGAATATATCAGGCAGGAAGATATTGTGAAAGCGGTGAGTGCATCTCTCGGAGGAATGATAGATCACTCATCCGGAATCGTGATGGATGAGGCGGAAGAAAAATCGTTCAAGGCAGTTGCGCTTGTGTGGGACGAACTCCCGGATGTAAGTGTTGAAGACAAGGGCGGACAGAGGGCAGCAAAGAATTCGCGCATGGGATATGTGAAGCTGACATTTAATTTTCTGATTACGCAGAATCTGTTTATAGAATCGGGAGAATTATATTATCCTACTCCGAGATTCAAGGCAATTGCCGAGAAATATTTTGAGGAAAACAGAGGACGGCTTCATGAGATTTTGTCGTCGGATAAGGAGGAAGATACAGATGCCGCAGATTAACAGAATCAGGGTAAACAATGTAAAATATAATTTCGGTACACAGTTTTATGATGATTTTATGATGCGTTTCTCATGCAGAAACAGTATATATGACCTTGCAAACGGTGGTGGCAAGAGCGTGCTTATGCTTTTGCTGCTGCAAAATCTGATACCTAACTGCACGCTTGATGATAAACAGCCGGTCGAGAAACTTTTCAGGACACCGGGTGTTAATACGGTAATTCATTCATTGATAGAATGGAAACTGGATGCGTGCGATGTAAGGGATGGTTACCGCTATATGACAACAGGTTTCTGCGCGCGTAAAGGCAAGGATAATTCCGAGGATTCACAAAGGGAGCTCGCGAGCATTGAGTATTTTAACTATTGTATTTTCTATAAGGAATTCGGTGACAACGATATTAAGAACCTGCCGCTTTCAAACGGAAGTGAACGTGTGACATACAATGGACTTAAGGCATATCTGCGTGACCTCGAAAAACATGATTATGGGGTTGAGGTGCACATTTTTGAACGAAAGGGAGATTACCAGAATTTCATAAGTAATTACGGACTTCATGAGAGCCAGTGGGAGATTATCCGCGGAATTAATAAGACGGAGGGACATGTCCGGACTTATTTTGAAAACAGTTATAAAACCACAAGGAAAGTTGTTGAGGATCTTCTCATTGAGGAGATAATCGAGAAATCCTATAATAACAGAATCCGCAACGGTGAGGCAGATGATGACGAAATGGCCAGGACACTTCTTGACATCAAGGACAAACTCATTGAACTGGCAAAGCGACGTGGTGAAATTGCCGGGTATGACAGACAGATGGAGCTACTGGATGAATTTGCGGGCGGACTTGGGACAATTGGAGAATTGTATGACAGGAAAGAGCGTACAGCGGACGGACTTGTCGGATGTCTTATGGCATGCCGGAGAGAACTTGCGGGAAAGAAAGAGCAGCTGGAGAATCTTGAAAACACATACGCATCGCTGGATGAGGAATATGATGTGGCATCCGCCGGTGCAGCCCGTGCGGAGATAGAGGAAGAGTATAACGAACTGAATGAATTGAACAGCCTTATAGAGGAGACTATAGCGGCAAGAAATGCGATTTCAGACCGCAGCGCCGGTTTTAAAGAACAGATAAGGCTTAATGATATTGCGCTGGAGTACAGGGATTATACGGATGCGGGTGCAGAGTATGATAAATTAAAAGAATTGATTGCCAACCGAAGCAAGGATGATGAAGAGATAATTGAGTCCATGCACCGGCTGGCTGCTTTGAAATACAGATTTTATACCGAAAAAAGAGCATTAAATCTGGAGGGTCTTAACCGGGCAGAGGAAACGGCAGCTGACATTAAATCCGAATATGAGGCAGAGAAGGAGAAGGTGCGCGCTCTTTTTGCGGGGATGAGCAGCGAAAAGGGAATATATGATGAGGTCAACTCAATCTGCCTTTCCAAGGAAAGCAGCCTGATGGCAGGCCTTAAGGAGTGTTCGCTTATAGTTGCGGATGCGCTCGGCCAGGCATATGAAGATAACGGAAATGATATTGATAAGAGCCGGGAAAATATCGCGTCACTTGACGAAAATACCGCTAAGTGTGCCGGAATTATACGCGATAATGAGAAGAAAGCAGCTGTTGCACGGAACAGATATGAACGGATGAAGGCGGATTATGACAAAGCGGCGACGCGTTATGAAGCTGCCGTAAAGAGAACCGGACACATATCAACATTGTGTAATATATATAATTGCAGCCGTGATGCGCTGATACACACGATGCATCAGATATATGACAGCACATTAAAACAGCAGATAGAGAAGGAAAATGAAATTAACAGTCTTCAGGCATATCTTGGCAATATCAAAGAGCATAAAGTGCCTGATTATGACAGCAGATTTGAAGCGGTTCTCGATTACCTCAGGGGTCGTTACGGAAATGCTGTCCGTGCGGGACGTGATGCCGGCGTGGATATGATAAGGGAATATCCATATCTGCCTTATGTGATTGTTGCCGGTGATGCGTATGATGCGATAGCGGCAGATAAGGTTATTTATTCGATGAACACCGGAACTTATATGGTTCCAATCATCAGAAACGAAATGGATTTCCCGGATGCAGGCAGTATGAATGCCGCATATAAGAGAATGGATTTTCTGTGGGATGAAGCGGCACTTGTAGCCGAGACAGATAATGTATCGGAGGAATTAAAGACGGCAAAAGATAGTCTTGTGAGCATCCGCGATAAGGCGGAGGTTATAAGAGATGATATCGTGACCGCAAGAACGGTTTTAGAGGATGAACCGGCGGAAATAATCAAATCGGAGCTTGGTCAGATCGAAGAAGATATGGCACAGCTGCAGGATGAAATCGAGCTGTGTGACAGGACAATATCTAACGAAACTGTGAGAAATGCGGCATTGAAGAAGGCTCTTGCAGCTGAAAAAGAACATCTTGATGAATGTATGGCACGCAGAAAGATGCTTGAGGATAATCTTGCGATTTATGCCGAACTTATCGGGCTGCGTGAACGCAGAAAGAAAGTCCGTGCTGAGATGGATAAGGCCAGGGCGGAATACGATATTGCTGCCCGGAACGAGGAAAATCTTTCCGTGAAACTTGAAAATGCGGTCAATAATCGTGACAGAATAAGAGCTGATATTGATAGGGATGATGAAGTCTATAATAGTATTTACAGACCGTATTACCGTGAAAATGATGATGCCGCCAACCCTGAGGGTATGCTTGAAGAGGCAGTCGATGCCAGGTTTGCGGCTTTGCAGGAGCTTATAACCGGCCGCAACGGTGATATAGAGGATAAGACAAGGCTTATGAATAACTGCCGCGCGGCAATGGATAAATCTGAGAGGAGCATAAAACGCAACGGTATGTCGCTTGAGGATGCCAAAGAGAATCTTGAAAAGGGACTGCTTGTAATACGCGATGAGGCATATATTGAGAACCTGCGTCGTGAAATTAACGATTCAGACCGCAAAGCGGCTGCCAAAGATTCCGAAATAGATGCACAGTCAGCTTCCAGAAACAGAATCGAAGGAAGCATTGAGCATGCGCGCAGGGTGTATGAGGAGAAATACGGCATATTTGAACGCACAAGCGATGATAATCCGAAGGAGAGCATAGCTGTGTTCAGGCATAAGATGTCTGAAATTACATCAAGACGGAGTGATATTAAATCGCAGATAAGACAGCTTGAAAATGATAACAGGGATGCGATGGTCATGGAACGCGACCTGGAAAGGATTGTCACCAATGCAGGACTTTCCGGACGTGAAACTGCTAATGGAATATTGACTGCGGATGTGTCTTCATATGATGAATTACGTAAAGAATATAACCGTGTTCTCAAAGAGGAAGACAGACTCAAAACAGATTTTTATAACAGAAAACAGAAACTTATAACTTCACTGGAGGACCTTAAGGCATATGAACTCGCGCAGGAAATCATGGCATCGGTCGAACTTCCGCAATGCGTGGCAGATGTGACGGCAATGGTGGATGGACTTAAGCAGACCAATGAGTGTATAGCACTTGAACGTGACAGAATTGACAAAAGTCTTGGTGAGATGGAACATATTAAGGACAGGTTTGAGGACAGATGTATACAGATATGCAGCAATATCAGAACCGAACTTGACAGACTTCCTAAGTTATCACGTATTACATTGGATGATGAGGTTATACCAATAATCACATTATCGGTTCCGTATATCAGGGAAGATATGTATAAGGACAGAATGTCAGTATATATCAATGAGACGGTGTCGGCGGCAGAAACCTTCCATTCTCCGGAAGACAAACTCAAATACATCAAGGGACGGCTTTCATGGAAGCGGTTGTTCTCAGTCGTAGTCCAGGATATGAACAGTATTAAACTCTCGCTTTACAAGAGGGAACATATTAAGGACCAGAGCCGTTATCTCAGGTACGAGGAGGCGGTCGGTAGTACCGGCCAGTCGCAGGGTATATACATACAGTTCCTTATAGCGATTATCAATTATATTGCGTGTCTGAATTCAGCCAATAAGGATTCACAGATAACCGGTAATACTATTTTCATAGATAACCCATTCGGTGCGGCGAAGGATGTGTATATCTGGGAACCGATTTTCGGTATGCTTAAGACCAACCATGTCCAGTTAATCGTTCCGGCAAGAGGCGCCACACCGGCAATTACCAGAATGTTTGATGTAAATTACATTCTCGGACAGAAACTTGTGGCAGGCAGACAACAGACAGTTGTTGTCGATTACAGAAGTCAGGTTAAAGCCGATGAGATGGAATATGTGCAGCTTGATTACGAACAGTCAACAATCGAGGATTTTTTTAACACATGATTTTTGACATTGATATGCCGCTGTGATACAATAAATTATTAGAGAAAATTCCGCTTTACAGAATGAGAGGTAATTGGTGTGGACCGAGTTGAATTTGGAATTAAACTTGAACAGATAAATAAATTACGTGACAAAGGCGATTATGAGGCAGCGGCCAAGGTCGTTGAAACGATCGAGTGGCGTAAAGTCAAGAAATGGTCAGAACTTGCCATTGCCGAGGACGTTTATGAGAGAGCCGGAAGGCTTAAGGATGCACGCAATATCTGTGTGTATGCCTATAACAGAAATCTCGGTGGCAAGAGGCTTATATATAAGCTCACGGAGATATCAATTGCGATAGATGATCTTGATGAAGCCGATGATTTGTATAACGAATTTGTAGAGGCAGCACCGAGGGATACGGAAAAATATATCCTTATGTATAAGCTTAACAAGGCACGCAAGGCGCCGGTTGAACGCCTTATAGAGATTCTTGAAGAGTACAAGCAGAGTGAACTTGACGAACAATATGAATATGAACTTGCCGAACTATATGCTCAGGCGAGAAGAATTGATGAATGTGTGCGTGAATGTGATGATCTGATTCTCTGGTTCAATGAAGGAGAATATGTTGAGAAGGCATTGAGGCTTAAGAACCGCTATGCCAAGCTTACCAAATCACAGCAGGCCAAGCTTGATATGATGGAAGAATATCGCGCGGCCGGTATGGAATACAGCACGGTTATGCCGGAATATGACAGCGAACCTGATATTGAACATGAGGAAGTTAAGGAACCTGAACCGCAGGAAGAATATAAGGTACAGGAAAAAGATTATTCTATATATGATACTCAGAACATACAGGCACAGCTTGCCGAAAGCATGGCTAAGATTCTCGGTGGAATAAACGGTCCGGGAGAAGAAGAGGCGGTTGAGCCGGAAATAACCGGTCAGGGAGAAGAGGCGGCTGAGCCGGAAATAACCGAGCCGGCCGGAATTGAAGAACCGTCGGAGACCACTGAAGCCGTGGAACCGTCGGAGACTACTGAATTCGTGGAACCGGAGGAAGACACATGGGAAGAGCCGGAAGAAGCTGAAGAGCCCGAAGAACAGCCGGAGGCGGAGAAAGAACCGGAAGAAGCCGAAGAACAGCCGGAAGTAGAGAAAGAGTCTGAGCCGGACAGTATTGAAGATAAGTATAAAGATATATATGAGGGCATAGACGAACCGACCAAGGAAATCCGGATTAATACGCATCATTGGAACAGATACAGAAGCGTTATGGAAGATGACACTAAAGAACCGATGACAGCAGATGTTCCGTTGCCTGAGGGAGCGCTTCCTAAATATATCGTTGAGAAGAGTGAGATGGAGGGCGAGGCCGGTACCAATCCTGAATTCATTATAGAAGATTTTGAGACGATCATAGAGAAGCAGGAAGAACCGGTGGAAGAAGAGAACGTCGCAGAGGCAGCTGAACCTGAAGAAGATGATGAGTACATGGTCAGACTGGTAACCGAAGATGACGAACCGCAGGAGGAACCGGAAACCAATGAGACAGAGCCGGAAGAGTCATTGGAAGAAGCTGTGAAAAAAACAGTTTCGGAAGCTGCAGAGCCGGAGGAAAGTGAAGTAATAGACGGTCAGATGGACATAATGCAGTGGATGGAATCCATGCAGGATACAGCCGTAGAAGATACACCGGAAACTGATACGGAAACTGAAGCTGCAGAGCCGGAGAAAATACCCGATGATGAACAGATGATCAATGATGTAGCGGAAGATGCCATTAATGATATTGCAGCCAGACTTATGGCCGAAGTCAGGGAAGAACTGGATGCCAGAGCCGGTGAAGAAGCACCGACAATGATTGCCGAAGAAGAGTACATTGATGATGAAGCTGACGATGCCGGAGAAATAATGGCTGATGATGAGGCAGAAGAAGAATTTTCGGAAGAAGAGATTGCCGCATATGAGGAAGAACACAGTGCGGCTGAAGATGAGATAACGGCTGCGGCTGAAGATGAGATGACGGCTGCGGTTGAAGAAGACAACGACAATGACTATGTCCTTAAGCCTTCGGAACGCCGGTATCTGCAGAAATATCTCTTCATCAGCGGAATGGAAGAGACAGCTGCCGAGATTATCAATAATAAGAAACGTGAAGTCCCGGACGGAACCTCTGCACACGGTAATATTGCCGTAGTCGGAAGAGCCAAGACCGATAAAACGGATTTTGCAATCGATTTATTCAAGGCACTGCACTCGGAGGACAACAATAAGAAACTACGCATAGCCAAGACCAATGCGGCGGCCATAAACAGTAAGAGTATATTGGCATCTGCAGATAAGCTTAAGGGAATCACTCTTATCATAGAAAATGCCGGACAGCTTACCAAAGAATCGGCCAGGGAACTTGCACAGGTAATGGAAGGCGATACAGAATCAATGCTTGTAATCATAACAGGTGAGGATTATTCGATTAACCGTGTTTTTACAGAAGTTCCGGATCTTTCGAGAATGTTTGACTATCGTGTTGAGGTCAGAAGATATTCGGTAAATGAACTTGTGGCAGCAGCTAAGGACTATGCGCGTGAAAAAGGTTATATTATAGGTGAGAAAGCATTACTTAAATTATACCTTCTTGCAGGAGGCATTGATACCGGAGATGCTACCAAAGCAGTTGAAAGTATCAGAGAGATTGTGGATGATGCGATTGAACGCGGCAGCCGCAAGGGAAAACGCCGGACATCCAGGAAAAACGGCGGGTTGATCATACTTAAAGACAAAGATTTTATATCGTGACGAAGGAGGCAGAAGGATGCTTGAAGAATTGAAAGAAAAAGTTCTTGATGCGAATCTTGAACTTGTAAGACAGGGACTTGTAATTTATACATGGGGCAATGTGAGCGGGATTGACCGTGACAGTAATCTTGTTGTAATTAAGCCAAGCGGCGTTGATTATGACGGAATGAAAGCATCTGATATGGTAGTTGTTGACCTTGACGGTAATGTTGTGGAAGGAAGTTACAGACCGTCTTCAGATACGCCGACGCATGTGGAATTATATAAGCATTTTAAGGACATGGGTGCGGTGGTTCATACACATTCACATTGGGCAGTTTCATTTGCGCAGGCAGGAATGCCTATTACGGCATTCGGAACAACCCATGCAGATTATTTCTACAATGATATAATCTGTACGAGGGCATTGACCAAAGACGAAGTGGAAAGTGATTATGAGACCAATACAGGTAAAGTAATCATCGAGGCGATAGACGGAACGGATGTTATGGCTACACCGGGAATACTTGTCCGTAACCATGGACCGTTTGTGTGGGGCAAGGACCCTGCCAATGCGGTATACAATGCGACTGTTATGGAACATGTTGCGGAAATGGCATATAATACAATGGTACTGGATCCGAGAGCACAGAGAGTTCCGCAGTATCTTCTGGACAAGCATTATAACCGTAAACACGGAGCCAATGCTTACTATGGACAAGATAACAGATAGACAGTAAATAACCGCGGTACTTGTGATATGTACCGCGGTTTTATTCTGTAATTATTTATCTAAATCCGATGTGCAGCATGGACATTTAACAGCTTTGATGTTAATTTCCGACATGCAGTAAGGACAGATCTTTGTAGTCGGCTCAGCCGGCTTTTCTTCTTTCTTCTTAATATTTCTGAAGGCATTGATTGTCTTGACTACAATGAAAAGACAGAGTGCCGTGATGAAGAAAGTGATGACACAATGGCTGTGAAT
>OLRV01000838.1_pt1 | contig 28903 bp, 18 predicted proteins | sample 1672421 | NCBI WGS metagenome assembly OLRV01 (sample SAMEA3136684, study PRJEB25190) | human gut metagenome | biome: human gut; feature: human-associated habitat; material: faeces | place: Austria | collected 2013
CGGCAAATGGCGCGCATAGCGTCGCGATAGCCCATCTTCAGGTTTTTCTGCGTGTACTTGGGATCAAAGCCCAAAATCGGCCCCAGCGACTCGGCGGGCCGAATGGTGAGCACTTGCACCTGGGGGTATTCGAATTTGCGCGAGCGGCCCAGGGAAAGCGTGCGCACGGCCACGAGCTGCTCATAGCCGCGCCGGGCGAGCATATTCATGGGGCAGTTGTCGTAAAAGCCGCCGTCGATGAATACCTTGCAGGTATTGAAGTCATCGTCCAGCAGAACCATGTCCGCCGTGAAGCCGGGGGCGATTTTGCCCAGGCCTTCCAGGCCCAGGGACTGCGCCTGGTTCCAGGAGGTGGCTTTCACCAGGTCGCTGAGGGGTTTCCCGGTCAGGCGGTGCACGTTTTTCAGGCCGTGGGCGTATTTGAGGGTGCTGCCGGCCAGGGCGCCGGATTCCTGCAGACGGGCCACGCCGTCCTTCACGATGATGGGTAGGCCGCCCAGGTCTCCGGGGCCGTCCGGCATCCAGGAGCAGGCCAGGGAGTCCGTAATCATCAGCATCTGGTCAGAATCCTTGTTTTTGAACACGGTTTTGAGCATGTCCGCGCAGAGGTGGATGGTGTCGCAGATGATTTCAATCTTGATTTCCCTGTCCAGCAGGCCGGACCCCACCAGGCCGATTTCACGGTGGTGCAGGGGGGACATCTGGTTGCAATAGTGGGTCAGGTGCGCCAGCCCCGCGGACTTCGCCCTGTTGAAGTCCTCATGGGTGGCGGCGCTGTGCCCGGCGGAGCAGCGGATGCCGTTGGCCGTGGCTTTCTCAATGAATTCAATGGCTCCGGGCATTTCCGGCGCCAGGGAGACCAGCAGCACCTTGGCGATGGAGTTCAGGTTGGCTACTTCATCGTAATCCGGCTGGCGGACAAAGGCGGGATTCTGCGCGCCGCAGCATTTGGGGTTGATGAACGGCCCTTCCAGGTGGACGCCGGGAGTCTTGGCGAATTCCTGGTTCTTCATGTATTCCGCCACGGAGGCGCATACGTCTTCCAGCACCTTGGGGGACAGGGTGAGGGTGGTCGGCAGCCAGGAAGTGACGCCTTCCTTCATTTTGCATTCCGCAATGGTGCGGAGGCTTTCCAGCTTGGCGTCGCAGGTGTCGCAGCCGCCGGCGCCGTGGCTGTGGATGTCAATGAAGCCGGGAAGGAGCATGCGGCCTTCCGCATCCACGACCTTGTCTGCGGCGGGAAGTTCGCTCCCGGCGGGATAGACGGCGGTAATGGTTTTGCCTTCCATTTCCACGGCAGCCCCGGGCATATCAATGCCGGGGGAGATGATGCGTGCGTTTTTAATGAGTGTCTTCATAAAAATGAATGGTTGTTGGATGGATGTTTATCGTCGTTTTTCTCCGTTCGTCCGCGTCTTCCCGCCTGGCCTCCGCTTCCTGCGGAAAACCGGGAATGGGCGGCGGCGCACCGGAGATCGTTCATGCCGCTGGCAGCTTCCTGGTTATCTGGCGGCGTCCAGGGCCTTGTTCCACCGGGCTACGCGGGTGGCTTCCGCTTTCAGCACGGCAGCCGCGGCGTTCTTGTCCAGAATGCGGATGTCCTTGATTTTGTCCCCCCGGACAATGGAGTTGACGACGTCCTGCCCTTTCAGCACCTTCCCGAAGACCGTATGGCGGCCGTCCAGATGGGGCGTGGCCACATGGGTGATGAAAAATTGGGAACCGTTGGTGCCGGGGCCCGCGTTCGCCATGGAAAGCACGCCGGGGCCGTCATGCCTGAGGTCCGGGGAAAACTCGTCTTCAAAACTGTAGCCGGGGCCTCCCATGCCCGTGCCGGTGGGATCGCCGCCCTGGATCATGAAATTCGGAATCACGCGGTGGAAGGTGATGCCCTTGTAGTACCCTCTGCTGGCGAGGTTCAGGAAGTTGGCTACGGTGACGGGCGCCTTGGAGGGGTAAAGGGCCAGTTCAATATCCCCTTTGGTAGTGGAGATGACGACATTGACGTCCTTGAGGCCGGCTGTGGATTCCGCGGAGGCGCTGAAGCACGCCAGGGCGCACAGGGAACACAACAGAAGGGTGAGATATTTTTTCATGGCTTTTTGTTTTCCCCCCTATGTTGCCCGAATAAAAGCAGGGTTGCAAGTAAATCGCGCGCCCTGACGGGAGAATGGCGCGGGGCGCGCCAATGCGGGAAGGTTTTTCTCTGAAGAGGGATTTTTAAGGATGGGCGCCCGGTTGCCGGCCCAGGACTACCTTGAGCCGGAAGCCGCGCGGGAAAAACGGAAGACCGCCCACGCCATGAAGAGGCTGAGGATTCCCATGACGACGAATTGCCAGGAGGGGGGGATGACCAGCATCATGGCGTATTGGAACCCGACGGCCAGCAACCCGAGCGCGCAGTCCACCAGGTTGCCGGCGGCAATCATGTCCCCGCGTTTGTCATTGTCCGCCCGGTCCTGGAAAAAGGCATTCAGAGGCACCAGGAACAGGGCGGCGGAAATGCCCGCCGCCATCAGCAGGGCATTAAAGACCGGGGAAGCCATGGAGACTGCGGCCAGGGCCGCGCAGCTAGCCGCCATCAGCACGCCTCCCGCCACGGAAACATTCATCCGGATGTGGCGGCGGCAAATCACGGAGGCGAGAATGCCCCCCAGCACCGTTCCCCCGCTCATCCAGGCCATCAGCACGGCTCCCACGGAGCTGAAGTCATCCCCGCCACCGGAGATTTCCTTGGCCATCTGGATGGTCATCAGCATGACCGTGCCGCCGAAGAACCAGAAATAGCCGATGCCCATCTCGCTGACGCGCAGATTGCGGTTTTTCCACAGCTTGCCCAGCTGGTGGAAGTGTTCGTAAAACAGGGACCAGGAGAAGGGGCGGCCCCCCCCGGGAGCGTACCGGGGCAGGCGGAAGCTGGAGGCCGCCACCGGAACGGCCAGGAGCAGAAACACCAGGCATGGGAAAGAGGCGGCATACCATCCGTCATTGATGCCGGAGGGTTTCAGCCATGCGTCAAACCACTGGAAGAAGCCCTCCCCCAGCCAGAGGTGCCAGATGGTATCCGTGGAAGGCTCCAGCAGGTAGCGGAACCAGATGAAGACGCCGATCTGGCCGATGAGCAGGCTGAGGATGGAAGCCATTTCCACGATGCCGCTGGCGAACCCCATGCGGGAGGTCCCCACGATGTCCTTGACGATTCCCTTTTTGGCCGGGCTGAAGACGGTGGCCTGCACGGCAAAGACGCAGAACCACAGGATGGCCCCGTTCAGATTGTGGACGCGCAGGCTCCAGTACATGCCCGCCAGCACGCATATCTGGAGCAGGGCCATGAATTGGATGATGCGCGCCTTGCAGAAACGGTCCGAAAGCCAGCCGACGAATGGGGAGAACAGGATGAAGGGCAGCACGATGATGGCCCCCAGCGGATATTCCAGGTCCCCCTCTGCGCCGTACAGCCAGACGCCCAGGGGAATCAGCAGGAATTGAGCCCCTTTTTCATTAAAGGAGTTCTGCGCCTGAATCAGCACGAGCCGCCAGAAAGCTCCCCATGGAACTTTGCGGGCGTGTCCTGGCGTATGGGCGCTGGAATTCATGAAGTTACAGGCTGGGCTCCTCCGCTTTTTCCAGGCCGGAGCCGCGGAACAGGCACAGCACGCCGATGACGGCGGTCAGCAGGGCGCCGGCAATCAGGGAGGCTTCTTCACTGAAACCGCACATTTCCGGGCTGGAGAACAGATATTGGAATACTACCAGGCTCAGGAAGGCGGCGGGGGCCGCCGCCGGCCAGCAGCAGCGGTTTTTGCTGCGCAGGTAAATGGAAACGGCCCAGAGCGTGGCGGCGGCCAGCAGCTGGTTGGCCCAGCCGAAGTACTGCCAGATGACGGCATAGTCCATGCTGCTGACGGCAATGGCGCGGCGAAGAGAGGGATGGCGATCATCAGGCGGCGGCTCAGCTGCTCCTGGCTCAGCTTGAAGCAGTCCGCAATCATCAGGCGCGTGACCCGCAGGGCGCCGTCCCCCGTGCTGATGGGGAGGATGACCACGCCGATCATGACCAGGATGGAGCCGACGCTCCCCATCCAGGATTCGGAAATCGTCTGAATGGCCAGCGCCGGAGCCTTTCCGTTGGCGGTAGCCCCTCCCAGGGCTTCCGGAGAGCCGTAGAAGGTCAGCGCGGCGGCGGCCCATATGAAAGCGATGATGCCTTCTGTAATCATCGCCCCTCCAAAGACGGGCAGCCCTTCCCGCTCCGTTTTCAGACACCGCGCCATCAGCGGGGACTGTGTGGCATGGAAGCCGCTCACGGCTCCGCAGGCGATGGTGATGAACATCACGGGGAAAAGCGGGAAATCCGCCGGATGGCGGTTATGGAAAAAGTCCAGATCCGGAAGCACTTCCATGCGGGGCAGGTGCATCCAGGCCGGCATGAAATCCGCAAAGGGAGCCAGGAGCATTACGCCCAGAATGCCCATGACCATGATGATCAGGGCGACGGAAAAAAGAGGATAGACCTTTCCCATGATAGCCTGGATGGGAAGAATGGTCGCCAGAAAATAATAGCCGAAGATCATCCAAACCCATGCCGAAACGCTCCAGCCCGTCATGGGGGACAGGATGGCGGCGGGCCCCACGGCGAAGACGACGCCCACCAGCACGCTGAATACGATGCAGACGGCGCGGCTGATCCACTGGGCCTGGCTGCCCAGGTAGCGCCCCAGGATTTCCGGCAGGTTTTCCCCCTTGTGCCGCAGGGAAATCATGCCGGAGAAGTAGTCGTGCGCCATTCCGCCCAGAATGCAGCCGAAAACGATCCACAGAAGCGCGGCCGGCCCGTACAGCACGCCCATGACGGCGCCGAAAATGGGCCCCAGCCCTGCAATGTTCAGCAGCTGGATGAGAAAAACGCGCCAGCGCGGCATGACCACATAATCCACGCCGTCCGTACAGGCCACGGCGGGAGTTTGCCTGGAGGCGTCCGGACGGAAAATCCTTTCCAGCACCCGCCCGTAAGTGAAATAACCGGCCGCCAGGACCAATATCCCCAGAATGAAATAGCAGTAACCGTTCATGTTGGAAAAAGGGCCAGCCATCTCATGGACAGGCTGTCCGTTCATGGAACTTAACTTTTCTCCCGCCTTCTGGCAAGCTGTTAGTGAAAGGAGGGGAATAGGGAACGGATTACAAATCCGAAAAGTAAATCCACGCCTCTTTATTATGCATAAATAATTGGTGTTGTAAATTTTATGATAGTTTCAAATCTCCCGCAGGGAAGCTTCTGATTATAGGACGCCTCTGTTCCTATATTTGTATAAACATCTCGTTTCTATCGTTTAGTGTTGACTTCGGATTTGTAATCCGCTAAACGGAAAAGGTTGACACCATTCAACCTTCCCCAGTTATGAAGAAAACATTGATAATCATTGCGTCCCTGCGGCAGCCTCCCAGGCCGCGGTGCTGTGCACCACTACGTTTAACCGGACCGGGACTTCCCTGGATTCCGTCACTGTGAGTACGGTCTCCGATGCGGGACTCTCCACTTCCACCTCGATTAGCTCCGATAATTTCAGCAAAAATACTTCGGGCAATGACCTGCTGGCTAACGGCACTATTCCGGCCTCCGTATTTTCTCCTAATGCTAATGTGGGTAATAATCAGAATAATACATGGAGCGTTTCTTTCACGTTTACCAACGACGGTTCCCAGGATATGCTGATTTCTTCCATTGATCTTTCCATGATAGGGTTCACTGGAGCGGGCGCCGCGCAGAATGCCGGAGGCGGTGTGGCCAATAACAATTATGTTGGGGGAGCCGACGGCAATCTGAACAAACCTGTCAATATCACCCTTGGCATGAGCGGGCAGGACGATCAGACGCTGGCCTATAATGGCGCCACCAGTACAAATACATCTACGGGATCCTGGGATGGCGTTCGTACGGGAAGCTATGAATATGGCGATGTGTTGTTGAAAGCCGGGGAATCCATGACGTTAACTGTTACGGCTTCCAAAAACGAGGCCTACGGCAACGGCTGTTTTATCGGTCTTACGGGAATTCAGATTAATGGGGAAGTGGTTCCCGAACCCGCCACGGCCTCCCTGGGGCTTTTGGGGCTGGCCGCATTGATGATGCGCCGCCGCAGGCTCTAAGCATCTTTTTTCACCCGGGCCCGTTCCAAGACCGGATTTTTGGAACGGGCCCGGTGCATGGCATTCTGTAACAGAATAATGCATGGAAAGCGAATTAAGAATCCGGTGTCAACGTAAAATTTTAAAAAGAAACCACTTTATCCCTCCTGCCTTCTCTGAAAAGAGAAGGCAGGAATTGCCTCTTTTTAAATTTTAACGATTTATACAATTTATTATCAAAGGATTATATTCTTATCCAGCGTAAAAAACATTTTCAGGATTCTTAATCCGGTAGAGAAAAACCGAGTTTCTGTTCCAGAAATTCAGATAATCTAAAGTTGCCAGAATCATGAAGAAAACATTCCCTGTCATTGTCTCCATCCTTGCTCTTGCTGGTTCCGCCCATTCGGCTATTGTGTTTGATTATCAGGCAAATCCTCAAGCAACAACGAGCTTTTACCAGCCTGAAACCACCGGAGCTTCCCTGACCAGTCAGACATTCACTGGGGTTTCAAACCAGAAGACGGGTTCCAACTACGTTGACTCCTTTTTGAGTCCCAATATAAATGTCGGCAACGGGAATGCGTGGAGCGTCTCTTTGTCCTTTACCGTAACGGAAGCCGTCACCGTTGATTCCATAGCTCTGAATCTTTTTACATTCAGTGGTGCCAATGCGGTTCAGAATAGTGACCGGAGAGGCGCTTATACCTTTGATTTGAAGCTGGGTGACAATGTTTTGGCTAGTTGCAGCAATTCTAACCTGACTTATCTGGGTACGGGTGATGTTAATGCCGGCAGTTCCCAACAGGCCAGCGTGGGAACGCTGGGGCAACTCGGAGGGTCTTCCGGCATCCATGAGGAAGGAACGCTGAACCAGGCAGTAACCCTGTCTGCCGGCAATACTTATACCCTTGAGCTTTCCCTGAACAGGGGACAGGAAACGCAGGGTTACTTTGTCGGATTGGGCGCCATTGAACTGAATACGATCCCTGAACCGGCGACCGCCTCTCTCAGTATTCTGGGCATGGCTGCACTAATGATGCGCCGCCGCAGACGTTGAAGCCCATGTCCCTGATACACTTGTTCAAGCCGTCCGTTTTTTCTTTGAAACTGGCGGCTTGTTCATTTTCAGCCAACAAAATTCGGCATTTTTTAACATTTAACATCAATAACCGGTATGATTCCCCAGGCAGTCCGTTCTTCGGCGTGATGTCCTCCGGGTCATCGTTTCGCCAGCCAGCCATGTTTCCACACCGTTTTTTTACCGTTCTCCTCTTTTTTCTTCTGTTCCTTGCTCCAGCTAGGTCGGCTGATGTTGAATATGTCTGGAGGGGCGCCGATTACCAGTGGGGTTCCCTGTCCAACTGGAGTGTCGGAAGCGTTGCCGCCTCTTCCGCGCCAGGGGCCGCCGCTTCCGCCTATGAACATTGGATGGTAACCAATGGAACGGATTCCGCGGGAAGGACGGATGTCGGCGGATTGGGCGCGGGGGGCCGCTATTTGAAGGGCGTCAGGATTGCGGGGCTTAACAGCCAGCCGGAAGGCAAAATCCCATTGTTCATTAAAAACACGAACAAGGATGTATATTTGCGCGTGGAGAAGGGCGGCATTACTGTGGAAAATGCCGGAGAAGGAGGTTATTCTGCGGATTTCGGGGTCGCCCAGCTGCGCGTAGCCACGGACCAGGAGTGGCATGTGGCTGAAGGGCGCAGCCTGTATGTGGGGCATGACGATGACGCTCCGTCCGGGGGATTGTATTCCCTGACTTCGGAAGGCGATGTTCCGCGGCGCGTGACAGTGACGGGCGGAGGCGCCGTGCGCATCGGGGAAGGGATGCTGCTGAACAATATTTCCGGCCTCATCGGTTTTGTGCTGAACGCCGGAAAGGGAATTCCGACGCTGGATCTGGCGGACCGGGGCATGGGCAATACGGTGACGGTGGAAGACGCTGCCCGCCTGGAAGGCATGTCTTTGTACCAGGGGGCCCTGGTGACGCGGGAAAACGCGTCCGTGACTTTTTCCGGAACGGAGGCCAAGGCGTCCGGACAATGGAACATTGGCGCGGACACGGAGTTGGCGCTGGAAAATGCCACGCTGGACCTGACGGAGGCGGGTGTGGACGGCGACGTGATTCTTTCCGGCTCTTCCGGCATTACCGGGGATAAGGGAACGCTGCGGCAGACGCTTCTGGATGATGCCCGGGTGACTTATACGGACAGGAATGTCAAGGCGGGGGAAATCCGGAGCGCAGGCAGCAATGTGACGATAACGCTGAATAACTCCTCCATGCATTTTGACGGAGAAATACCGGCGGTGGACCTGGTGGTGCAGGGCAGCTGCACGCTGGGCGGCAGCGGCGCCTTTTCAGGAACGATTACTTATGCGCCGGGAGGCACCCTGACTGTGGATGGGGATATTTCCCTGCCCAGTTCATCCCTGACGCTGGGGCGTCTCCATGTGGCTACGCTGGACGGCGTGCCGCAAAACTCCGCCGTCCGGCCGGAAACCCCTGCCCAGCAGGCAAGGGAATATGTGGTTTTGTTTGATTCCTCCTTTGAGGATTTGATTTCCGAATGGCCGGGCAGGCATACGCTGGGCGTGCAGTTCCGGCCGGATATGGGCGCCCCCGTCACCGTAAAGGAACTGCCTGAAGGGGCGGTTTCATGGAATTATGATGCCGCATCCGGCTGGCTGACGCTGCAGACGGATGTAGCGGAAAAGCCGGACATGCCGGCGCATGTTTCCGGAGCCAGGCCCAATATTATTTTTGTCCTGGTGGATGACATGGGCTGGGGGGATATGAGCGTCAACTGGACGCAGCAGGATAAAAACGGCAGGCAGGTGACCCGCAGGAATGAATTCAAGACGCCTACGCTGGACACGATGGCGGCGGAGGGCATGCAGCTGAGGCGCCATTACAGTGCGGCTCCGGTATGCGCTCCGGCCCGCGCTTCCCTGCTGCTGGGCGTTCACCAGGGGCATTCCCGGGTGGTGCGCAACAATACGTTTGATTACCCTATCGAGAATTCCCATACGCTGGGAACGCTGCTGAAAAGCGCGGGTTACCATACGGCGGCCATCGGGAAATGGGGCGTGGGCGGAGGCGGACAGAGCGGCAAGGCTCTGACCGCGGCTCCCCACATGCGCGGGTTTGATTATTTTTACGGAATCATCAAGCATTTGGCGGGGCATTACCATTATCTGACGGCGGGTTCCCAGGATATTTACGAATATAATGACCAGGCCGCGGCTCCGGCATGGGAGAGCGTCAGCGCGAAAGTTCCGGGCACCGCCTATGATACGGATTTGTTCGGGGCCCGCGCCAAACAGTGGATTGTGGACCACCATGAGAAAACTCCTGCCCGGCCTTTCTTCCTGTATCTGGCTTTCCCGGCTCCCCACGGCAGTCTGTCCGCTCCCGCCTGTGCCTATCCGGCGGGGCTGGGAAGGGACGGCGGCCTCCAGTGGGAGAAAAAAGACGGCTATGAAGCCTGCAATACCGCTGCGGACGGATGGTCGGGGGTGGAGGGGGATTTTTCTCCGGATACCTATATCTACCCGGAACATGAGGTTTTTGGAAGAACGGAATCCCGCCACGCCACGATGATCCGCCGGGTGGATGACGTCCTGAAGGACATGATCCAGCTGCTTAAGGATTTGGGCATTGATGACAATACGATGATTGTCTTCACGTCCGACAATGGCCCCCATAATGAACCCGGTTCCGGCAATTACGGCAACGGCGCGCAGGATCCCGCGTATTTCATGAGCTACGGGATGATGGACGGCATTAAGCGCGATTGCTGGGAAGGCGGCATGCGTGTGCCGGCCGTGGTACGCTGGCCCGGTGTGGTTCCCAGCGGAATCAGTTTGAATGCCAGCCAGTTCCAGGACTGGATGGCTACTTTTGCGGACGTGGCCGGAGTGCCCGTGCCGTCCCGTTGTGACGGCGTTTCCCTGCTGCCTACGCTGGCAGGGGTGCCGGAACGCCAGAAAACGGGCGTTATTTATGCGGAATATGCCTATAGCGGGAGCACTCCGAATTACAGCGATTTCCTTCAGCAACACAGGGGGAGAGGGCGGCAGCAGCAGCAGATTATATTTGTGGACGGCTTCAAGGGGATTCGGATGGGGAATGCCGCCCCCACTACGGATTTTGAAATCTACGATACGGAAAAAGACCCGCAGGAAGCGGCGAATCTGGCGGCATCCCGTCCGGATCTGCAGGAGAAGATGAAGGCGCAGGCGCTGCGCTCCCGCCGTTCCTCCCCCATTGCCTCCACCAGTTTTGACGCCGGTTATATCGCGCCCGTTTCCGCCCCCGCTGGCCTGCGGGAGGGAAGGCTGCGCTGGCGCGCGTGGAACCGCTCTTTTGACTGGGTGCCGGATTTCCGGCAGCTGGAGGAGGGGCCCTGTTCTACGGGAGCGACGGATGTTTCCGACGTGCTCAGCGTCAAGGCGGGGCTTTCCGGTCAGAAGGGGGTGGAATTGACGGGCTATCTCAGGGTGCCTGTCACCGGGGAATATCAATTTTACCTTCAGACGGATTCCAATGAAGGCTCCAGGGCTTTTGTCCATTTGCACGATATGCAGCTCATTGATGCGGATTATGCCTATACTCCCGGAACGCAGGCTGCCTCCAACGCGCGGGAAGGCGTTTCCGGCGATGTGCAGCCCAATGCCGTTCAGACGGTGAAGCTTACTGCGGGGCTGCATCCCATCCGCATCGGCTATGTGGGGAAGGCGGCTTCCTCCTCCCTTTCCCTGCAATGGGAGGGGCCGGAAACCAGCGGCAGGGAACCCATTCCCGCCAGCGCGTTTTCCTATGAATACGTGAATCCCTTCAATCTGGAAAAGACGGAGGAAACGGTAGGATGCGCCGCCTCCGGTACGGGGCTGACCGTGCAGACGCATCTTCCCTGGACAGTTTCCTGCGACCAGCCATGGGTTACGGTTTCCCCCGTTTCCGGTTCCGGAACCTCAGTGCTGGATATTGCCGTGGAAGCAAACGGGCTGCAAACGGAGCGGGAAGCCGTTGTCACCGTCGTATGCGGCGGGGAGCAGAGGACATTCACGCTGCGCCAGGAAGCTGCTCCTGCCCCGGCAGGGTACGACAAGTGGAAGCAGGACCATTTTGCGGATGGGACGCCGGATGAGCAAATGGCCCCGGATGCCTGCCCCGCCGGAGACGGAATTTCCAATCTGATGAAATATGCTACGGGCATGGATCCCAACCAGCCCTGCGGGAGCGTGACGAAGCTGGCTGTCCGCGAGGAAGCGGGCGGGAAATACCTCGTGCTTTCCTGGTCTGTGAATCCGGAGGCGACGGATGTGACGTTCCATGTGGAAAGTTCTTCCGACCTGGAGGAATGGGCTGACGAAGGGGCCGTCACTCCGGACGGGGCCTGCGGGGAATTCCGCGATACGGTCGCGCTGGGAAAAGGCTCTCCGGAGCGCCGGTTTCTGAGATTAAAGGTGACGAGATAGGGAATCACCGGTTTCTCTTTCCGTTTCCCGATGATGATTCCTTACGGGAACAGGGACCTTCCGGCCCTGCTGCCTTGCCGCCCGTTACGGATTTTTTCCGGAAGCGTGATTCTGCGTGTTCCGGCCCTCCGCTGTCCCGGCGCATCCAGCGCGGTACGGCCGGGGACACCGTGCCTTAGCCAGGGGAAGAATATTACTCCCCGTCATTTTCCGCATCGGCAGGGGGAGCTTTGGGCAGGTTCTTGTCAATGTCTTCCAGAAGGTTGACCAGGTCAACGCCGCGTTGGGCGGAGTCGTCCAGACGGAAGGTCAGGCGCGGCGTATTGCGCAGCACCACGCGCCTGGCCACGGCGGACTGGATAAGGCCGTGACGGGAGTTCAGTTTTTCCAGCACCTGGGAGGGAGCCTTTTTCCCTACGACGCCCACCCATACTTTCCCCTCTTTCAGATCGTCCGTCACTTCCACTTCAATCACGGTGACGATTGTTCCGGGAAATTCAAAATCCCGCTGAATGGTGGTGCCTATTTCCCGGCGCAGGAGTTCGTTTACCTTGTCAGTGCGTCTGCTCATATGAAGGGATAGAGTGATGAAGGGACCGATTGGTTCAATCGGAGAAGGAGGAATAAGGGAAAGGACAGGGACGGAGGTTTCCCGGACGCCCGGAGGAGCGTGCAAGGAGCTCCGTCCCTGTTGGATGATTTTTGTTTTGGGGGTTACAGCGTTTGCTGGATTTTTTCCAGCGTGTAGCATTCGATGATGTCGCCCGTTTCGTATTCGTTGAAGTCTCCGAGGCGGATGCCGCATTCCAGACCTGCCTTGACTTCTTCCACTTCATCCTGGAAGCGGCGGAGGGTGGACATTTTACCGTCAAAGACGGGCGTCTTGTCGCGGATGACGCGTGCCTCGCAGCTGCGGAGGATTTTCCCGTCCTCCACCATGCAGCCTGCCGCACGGCCCTTGTTGAGCTTGAAGACCTGGAGCACTTTGGCGTGGCCGATGATGGTTTCGCGCGTTTCCGGTTCCAGAAGGCCCAGCATGGCATCCCGCACCTGGTCAATGAGTTCGTAAACGATGGAATACAGTTTTACCTGCACGCCTTCCCGCTTGAGCAGTTTGACGGCGTTGGCTTCCACCTTGACGTTGAAGCCCAGGATGACGGCGTCCGAGGAGGAGGCCAGCAGAACGTCCGATTCCGAGATGGGGCCGGCGGAGGCGTTCAGGAAGACGCATTCCACTTTGTCCGACTGGATGTCCAGAACAGCTTTCCTGATGGCTTCCACGGAACCCTGCACATCCCCCTTCAGGAGTATTTTGAGCTGGGCTTTCTGGGTGCCGTCCCCCATCATGGCGAGCAGTTCTTCCATGCGTGCCTTGCGGGGTTGGGCCAGGCGCTGCTTGCGCAGTTCCTCCTGGCGTTCTTCCCCAAGCTTTTTGGCGGCGCGTTCGTTTTCCATTTCCACCAGTTCGTCCCCCACGTTCGGGGTTTCAGAGAAGCCGGTGATTTCCACGGGCATGCCGGGCCCTACCTTTTTGACGCGTTCGCCGTGGTCGTTGACCAGGGCGCGCACCTTGCCGGCGTAAGGGCCGCAGATGAAGGGCATCCCGACGCGGATGGTGCCGCTTTCCACGATGGCCGTGGCGGAGCTGCCCGTGCCGGGTTCCACGCGGGCCTCGATGATGGAGGCGCGGCAGTTGGCCTTGGGGTTGGCCTGGAGTTCCAGCACTTCTGACTGGAGGACGAGAAGGCCGAGAAGGTCGTCAATGCCGGCCCCGGTCAGGGCGGAGACTTCCACGCATTCCACATCGCCTCCGAAGTCCGTGGGAACCAGCCCTTCTTCCATCAGGCCGCTCTTGGTCTTGACGGGGTCTGCGGCCGGAAGGTCGCATTTGTTGATGGCGACGATGATGGTTTTGCCGGCCGCCTTGGAGTGGGCGATGGCTTCCCGTGTCTGGGGCATGATGCCGTCATTGGCGGCCACCACCAGAACCACGATGTCCGTGACGTCCGCGCCGCGGGCGCGCATTTCTGTGAAGATGGCATGGCCCGGCGTATCCAGGAAGGTGAGCGTGCTGCCGTTGTAGTCAACCGTATAGGCGCCGATGTGCTGGGTAATGCCTCCGGCTTCCCCCTTGGCCACGCGCGTTTTGCGGATGTAGTCCAGCAGGGATGTTTTGCCGTGGTCCACATGGCCCATGACGGTGATGATGGGCGTGCGCGTGATGAGGGTGGCTTTGGGTTCTTCCACCACCGGCACGGGTTCCGGTTCCTTGACGGGTTCCTGCTGGGCTTTCACGCCGCCGCCCTTTTCCCGTTTTTCACGGGCGAATGTGTAGCCGTGGAGGTCGCAGATGGAACTGACGGCGTCCGCATCCAGCGGCGTGTTCGGGTTGGCGAAGATGCCCATGCCCATCAGATCCTTGATGATTTGGAAGGGCTTGGCTTTCAGCATGCCCGCCAGCTCGGAAACGGAGACGGGCGGCTTGAGGTTGATGATTTTATCGTCTGCGGAGGGTTCTTCCTGGGGTGCGGGCGCGGCGGGTTCTGCGGCGGCCGGGGCAGCGGCGGGCGCCGGAGCGGCGTCAGCGGCGCGCGACGCTTTTTTCTTGTTGCCGGAAAGCAAGTCGAGAGCTTCTTTCTTGACTGGAGCAGGGCGGGAGGGAGCCGGTGCGGGGGCCGGCTGGGGTGCGCGTTTCTTTTTGGAAGATCCGCCGATCAGATCCAATACTTCCTTTTTGGGTTCTTTCTCTTCTTGTTTATTAGGCATCTTGATTTAAGGTTGTTAGATGTTGAGCGCCGCGCTCAACGGTTATTGGGAGATAAGGTCCCGGGCCTTGTCCAGAATTTGGGCGGCTTCCTCTGCGGGAATGCCCATGCTTTCCGCGATGTCGGAAGCTTCAAATCCGGTGAGGGCCACCAGGTCCGTTCCGCCCATGGTCACCAGGCCCATGGCGGTTTCTTCCGGGATTTCCAATTGTTCGCTGAGGGTTTTGGCCGCAGCCTGGCATTGGCGCATGACTTCTTCGGCCGCAGCCTGGCTCTGGCGTTTTTCCGCTTCCTGGACGTCAAAGACGCGCACCTGGACATCCCAGCCCATCAGGCGGGAGGTGAGGCGGGCATTCTGGCCCCTGCGGCCGATGGCCTTGGAGAGGTCTTTGTCGTCCTGGACGATAACGAAGATTTTTCTGGCTTCCTCGTCCACGGTGATTTCCCGCGGTTCCACGGGGCTGAGAGCTTCCCGGACGAAGGTAACGGGGTCTTCCGTCCATTCCAGGATGTCCACTTTTTCATTGTTGAGCTCCCGGACGATGTTTTTGACGCGGGCGCCGCGCATGCCTACGCATGCCCCTACCGGATCTACTTTGTCGTCATGGCTGATGACGGCCACTTTGGTGCGGTAGCCGGCTTCGCGGGCGATGCCGTGGATTTCCACGGTCTGGTCGCCTATTTCCACCACTTCCGATTCAAAGAGGCGGCGCACCAGGTTCGGATGGCTGCGGGAAAGGATGACTTCCGGGCCGCGTGCTTCCGTGCGCACTTCCACCACGTAGAAGCGCATGCGGTCGCCGACGCTGTAGTCTTCATTCGGCACGCGTTCGCGGGAGGTCATGACGCCTTCGAATTTGCCGAGGTCCACAAAAATATCCCCCTTTTCAAAACGGCGGATGGTGCCCGTTACCAGATCTCCGGCGCGGTCCTTGAACTCGTCGTAGAGCATTTCCTTTTCCGCATCCAGCAGTTTCTGGAGCATGGTCTGGCGGGCGGTCTGCACCGCGATGCGGCCGAAGCCCTTGGGCGTGATGTTGGTGGGGAGCAGGTCGTGAAGCACGGCGTTTTTGTCCAGCTTGACGGCCAGGGAAAGGGGGATCTGGTTGAATTTGTCGGAATATTCTTCATCCGGCACCACTTCCAGGTCCGCAAAAATACGCACCTTGCCCTTGTCCACGTTGATTTCGGCCCTCAGGTAGTTGATGCTGCCGGAACCGGGAACCATTTTGCGGTAGGCGGAGAGAAAGGCGGACTCCAGAGCGAGGAGAATTTTTTCACGGGAGAGCCCTTTTTCCCTCTCGTAGTAGTCAATCAAAGCTTTAATATCGTTTGTCATGAGTGTGGAGGAGTGTGATGGATAGACAAAAAAGAGCGGGTCGACAGACCCACTCTCGAGTGCCTCTCGGGGTGTTTGCCTATCTAAGTAAGCACGAGGGGGAGGTTCTGGCAAGAAAAAATGCTTGTTCTATGCGGCATGCAAAAGACTGGGGATGATTCCGGAAGAAGAATTTTCCGGAGCCCTCCGGGAGGGGGCGGGACAACGGTGTTTGAGGGCTTGACGGACCCGTCAAAAACGGGAAGTATGCGCGCATGAAACTCGTCTCATGGAACGTGAACGGATTGCGGGCGGTTCTGGGCAAGGGAATGGCGGACGCCGTGGATGCCCTGGAGCCGGACGTCCTCTGCCTTCAGGAGATCAAGGCGCGTCCGGAACAGGTGAAAGACCTGTGGATTTCCTCCTGGCCGCACCAGCTCTGGAATCCGGCGGAGAAGGCCGGCTATTCCGGCGTGCTGATCCTCAGCCGGGTGCGGCCTCTTTCCACGTCCGTCGGAATCGGCTGGCCGGAGCATGACCGGGAAGGGCGCGTCTGCACGATGGAATTCGAGGGGTTTTACCTGGTCAACTGCTATACGCCCAATTCACAGAATGAACTGGTGCGCCTTCCGTACCGGGAGCAGTGGGACGCCGCGTTCCGCGAGTATGTGGCGGGACTGGCGGAAACCAAGCCGGTCGTTTTCTGCGGAGACTTGAACGTGGCCCATGAGGAGATTGACATTGCACGTCCCAAAGAGAACCGTTTTTCCGCCGGGTTCAGCGACCAGGAGCGCGCCGGGTTCACGCTGCTGCTTGAGGCCGGTTTTACGGATACGTTCCGCGCCCTGCATCCGGAGGAGCCGGGCTGGTACAGCTGGTGGTCCTACCGCGCGGGCGCCCGCGCCCGGAATATCGGATGGCGCATTGACTATTTCTGCGTTTCCAATCCGCTGGCTTCCAGGGTGAAGGATGCCGCCATCCATCCGGATGTGACGGGGTCCGACCATTGCCCCGTCAGCCTGGAGATTGACTGCTGAGCGCGGTCTTTCAGATGATTTTCAACTGTAAAAGATTGATGATTATGGAACAGGAATTGCCGCTGCTGGTGGTTGCCACGCGCAACGCCCACAAGACCGGGGAAATCCGCGCCATGCTGGCCGGGAAATGGGAAGTGAAGGATCTTTCCGACTATCCCCAGGCTCCGCCCGTGGATGAAACGGGAGTCACGTTTACGGAGAACGCCACGCTCAAGGCGCTTTCCGCTTCCAAATGCATCCCCGGCGTCCTGCTGGCGGATGATTCCGGGCTGGAGGTGGATGTGCTGGACGGGCGCCCCGGAGTCTGGTCCTCCTCCTTCGGCGGGGAGGAAGGGAACCATGCGCGGAATAACCTCCGCATGATGGAGGAACTGCGGCGCGCCGGCGTGAAGCCGGGGGACAGGCCTTCCGCGCGGTTCCGCTGCGTCATGGTGCTTGCCGGGAACGGCCGCGTGCTGGCGGAGTTTTCCGGTTCCGTGGAAGGCTACATGTTGACGGAGCCGGCCGGAGAAGGAGGGTTCGGCTATGATCCGCTGTTTGTCCCGGAAGGGTATGACCGGAGTTTCGCCCAGCTTCCCATGGAAGTGAAAAATTCCATGTCGCACCGCGCCCGCGCTCTGGCGCAGGTGGTGGAGTGGATGAAGGAACGCCGGGCCTGAGGTTTTTCCCGGGCGCCTGGCGGGGGGGGAGGTCAGTCCAGCCTGAAGGCGCATATCTGGAAGGGTGCCGGTGTTCCGGTGTTCAGGAGCTGGTATTTGCCGGCGCGCCAGGAATGATGGGGCAGGCGGGACAGGAAGGCTTCCACGGCTTCCGCTTCTTCCTTTCCTCCTTCGTGGCCGGGATAGCACATGACGCTGAGAAGCCCGTTCGGGGCAATGAGGGCGGCGGCCTGTTCCAGCGCGGCCAGGGTGCATTCCGTCCTGGTGACCGTTTTTTTGTCCCCGCCCGGCAGATAGCCCAGGTTGAAGACGATGGCCTTCACGGGGCTTCTGACCAGTTCCGCCAGGCGGTCATGGCTGGCAAGATGGAGCCGGACGGAAGGGGTGAGCAGCCCTTCCTTCTCCAGACGCTCCCTGGTGGCGCGGATGGCTTCTTCCTGCACGTCAAAGGCGTGCACCTGGCCGGAAGGGCCAGCCAGCCGGGCCAGGAAAACCGTATCATGCCCGTTGCCCGCCGTGGCGTCCACGACTGCGTCCCCGGGGAAGACGACACGGCTGATCCAGTCATGAGCGCTGGTCATGGGGCGGCTGAGCAGGGAACATTTCATGACCGGGTTGTACAGAAGCTCTGCCTGTATGACAATTCGTTTATGAAATTCCGGTGCGGGAAGAATGACAGGTTGTTTTTTGGCAGGGCATGTGTTAGGAAGAGGCATAAAACCTTCTGCGTGTTCCCGCATGCGGGGATAAACCACAGACGTTGGCATGAAGATGACTGACAGACGCACTTTTTTGAAAAGGACTGCCGCCGCAGGGGCGCTGGCGGCCATATCGGACATGGATTCCCTGTTCGCCCAGGAGGCCGGAGCTCCGGCGGCTTCCGGCATTCCGGATCTGGTGGCCGTCCGCAACGGCACCCGTGCGGAGATGGTCAGGAAGGCCGTGGAGACGCTGGGCGGCATGCAGGCCTTCGTCAAGCCGGGCCAGACCGTCGTAATCAAGCCGAACATCGGCTGGAACAAGGCTCCGGAATTCGGCGCCAACACACATCCTGAAACCGTCGCCACGCTGGTGGAGCTGTGCAGGCAGGCCGGAGCGAAGGAAGTAAGGGTGTTTGACCACTGCTGCCACAACGGCGCCTATGAGGGCAGCGGCGTGAAAGAGGCCGTAGAGAAGGCCGGCGGCGTAATGGTGGACGGCGGCAATGAGAGCCAGTACGTGCAGACGGAAAACCCGAAAGCCCGGAAATTCACCTCCGCCAAGGTGCATAAGGCCGTGCTGGAGGCGGATGTTTACATCACCTGCCCGCCCCTCAAGCACCACAGCGGTTCCGAGATGACCGCCTGCATGAAGAATGTCATGGGCACCGTCTGGGACCGCGGGGCCATGCATAAGAACGACCTGCACCAGTGCATCGCGGATGCCGTGTATTTCCGCAAGCCGGACCTGTGCGTGCTGGACGCTTACATGCCCATGGTGCGCAATGGCCCCGTGGGGAAGGATACGAATGATCTGGTGGAGCGCAAAACCCTTCTGGCTTCCCGTGACATCGTGGCCATTGACGCTGCGGGCGCCGCCCTGCTGAACAAGACCGGAAAAATTCGCCATGTGCAGCTTGGGGAGGAAATGGGGCTGGGCGTCGCCGACCTTTCCAGGCTTCATATCCGCCGTATCAGCATGGCCTGACGCGGCGGCTCCTTCTCCCGTCTGCGGATGACGCGGTGGAGGGCCAACTTTCCGCCTCCGGCGGGTTTATGATAAATATGTCAGTCATCAAAGCCTTTCTCGTCAGTCCTCTGAAGTGGCTCCGCGTGACGGTGGCCGTCATTTTCTTTATTGGGATTGCATACGCTTTTCTGCACCACATTCCCGCGTGGAACGTGCCGAACATGACGGGGGGCGGAGAGGGGGTGGAAGATTCCTTTTCCCTGGCGCGGTGGCAATTGGTGCCGTCCGTGCTGGGGACCTTGAGCGGGGCCGCCGTTTCCGCCGTGATTCTGGGGGTTTTGCTGCTGCTTACGCTGCTGTTCGGCCGCGTATACTGTTCCTTCATCTGCCCGCTGGGGATTCTCCAGGATATTGTTTTCAGAATCCGCCGCTGGCTGGCGCCGAAGCGTTTCCTGAAATTCTCCCGGCCTGTGCCGTGGATGCGGTATGGGGTGCTGGCATTGCTGGCCGCCTGCTGCGTGACGGGGCTGGCCGGTCTGTCTCTGAATTGGCTGGACCCTTACAGCATTTTCGGGCGCATCATGTATGTGCTGGCATGGCCGGCCGCCATTTGGAGCAATAACCTGCTGGCGGCGGACAGTTCTTCTGCGGACCTGGTTCAAATGGATTATTTCCCCGCGGCTTTCCCGGTATTGCTGGCCTCCGCCGGCATGCTCGGCCTGGTGGCCGTCATGAGCGCCTGGAAGGGGCGCCTGTATTGCAATACGGTATGCCCCGTCGGCACGTTCCTTGGGTTGCTTTCCCGTATCTCCCTTTTCCGGCTGGGCTTTGATCCCGCCTCCTGCAAAAAATGCGGCAAATGCGTCAAATCCTGCAAGGCGCAATGCCTGAACCTGAAGGAATACAAAATAGACTCCTCACGTTGCGTGGCGTGCTACGATTGCGTGCGCTCCTGCAGTGAGGGAGGAATACGCTACCGCTGGTTTACCAGGGTCCGCCAACAGATTCCGGCCCAAAAAAAGAAGGTTCCCCCGGCTTCCGCTCCCTCTTCTTCCGCCGCGGTTCCCTCCATTGCCGGGAGTTCCCGCCGCCAGTTCCTGGAGGCTACTGCGGTCGGGCTGGCTGCGGCCGCCTTTTCCGGATGCCGGGGAGATGCCGCCCGGAAGCTGGACCCTACCCAGTGCGTTCTTCCTCCCGGAGCCGGTTCCCTGGAACGTTTTCTGGATATCTGCACCGGCTGCCAGATGTGCGTTGCCAACTGTCCCACCCATGTGCTTCAGCCCTCATACCTGCAGCTTGGCCTGAAGGGATTCATGAAACCCCGGATGGATTTTGCCACCAAATATTGCCTTTATGATTGCCACCGCTGTGCGGAAGTCTGCCCCACGGGGGCCATACGCAGGATGCCTGTTACCGCGGAAAGGGATACTGAGGGAATAACAAAAGATACTACGCGCATTGCCGTGGCCCGGTTTTACGTTTGCCGCTGCCTGGTTGCCCGGGAGGACATGGATTGCGGAGCCTGTACGGAGCATTGCCCCACCAAGGCCCTTTACACGGTGCCCTATATCGGGCGTGACGGCCAGGAGCACCGCCTGCCCAGGCTGGATCCTTCCCTGTGCATCGGCTGCGGCGCGTGCGAACACGCCTGTCCCGTTACCGCGGAACGGCCTGAGGAACGCGAACGCCGGAACTCCTGCGATCTGTGCGAGGAAAAATGCGAGTTCGGAAGGCGGCGGGAAATGCCCCCCCGGGCGCTGGTGGTCCGTGCCGTAAATCCCCAGCAGAAAGCTGTTAAAAAGTTTGAGGACAAAGCTGTGGATCCGGTGGGGGATGCGGATTTTCCGTTTTAAAAACGGCTGGCGGTGTGGAAGATGATGAAATAAACGCTCCCGGAGGCTTCAAACTTCCCTTTCGGGAGGGCTGTGTCTGTCCATCCGGTTTTTCGGGGGAATTCCGTGCAGCCCGGCTTGCGGCACGGATACGGCCGCGGGGGATGCCGAAATGAGCGGGGGCAGGAGGAGCCTGACCGCGGGAGCGTTCCCGCGGCTGGCGGGGAAGGTTCCCGGAGAGCATGTTCTCCGTTTCCGGCGGGATAGAGTGCAAATGCCCGATTTTCCTTGATGATGCGGAAGTTGATACGTTAAAGTAAAAGAACCATGTTGCAGGCGAACGGCATTACGTATGAGATAGAAACACCGGATGGTCCTTTGAAATTATTGGACAATGTCAGTTTTAATGTCCCTCGCGGTCATTTTATGGCGGTCGTTGGTCCTTCCGGCTGCGGAAAGACGACCTTATTGAAGGCGATTGCGGGCATGATTGCGGAAACGGGCGGGCGTTTTTTCTGGAATGGCCATGATTTGGCTGAAGAAGACTTTGAACCTTCGGAAATCGGGTTCGTTCCCCAGTTCAGCATTGCCTATGACCAGCTGAGCGTGGATGAGAATGTGGAGAGCGCCGCCAGGCTCCGTTGCCGGTTCAATTCCGTGGACGATTTGGACGACAGCATTGACAATGCCCTGGAGGTAACGGGAATGGAGGGGATTACGGACCGGGATGTGAAAATTCTTTCCGGCGGCCAGAAAAGGCGACTGGCGCTGGCCATGGAACTGGTATCCAATCCCCGGCTGCTGATTTGCGATGAGGTGACGTCCGGACTGGATCCCAGGTCGGAACACGATATCGTGTTCCTCCTGCATGAAATCTCCCGTTCGGAAGGCCGCATCGTCATTTCCGTCACGCACAGCCTTTCCCATCTGGACAGGTATGATTCCATCCTGGTCATGCACCAGGGCTGCGTGGCTTACCACGGTTCGCCGAAAACCATGCTGCATTACTTCGGCGTTTCCTCGCTGGAGGAGATTTACCCGAAGCTCCAGGATCGTGAAGGCCCTTCCTGGAGCCGGTCCTGGAGCAAGCACCGGGATTCCTATTATTCCCGTCTGGAACAGGAAAGGGAAAAGAAAATTCTTTCCGGGGAACTGCCGGATCCGGATGCCGTCCGTCTTGCGGAGGCGGAGAAGGAGGGGGCCTCCGGAGAATCCGGAACGGAACGGGAAAAGGCCGTGGAGGAAAACATTCCGGAAGTTCCCGGATTTTTCACCCAGTTCTTTTGCCTGCTGGGGCGGCGCTGGCGCATCTTTTTCCGCGACCGTTCCCAGTTGGTTCTTCAATTGGTCATGGTGCTGCTGTTTCCCGTGCTGGTAGCCATGTTTACGGACAAGGGCTCCGGGCAAATCGTGGGGCTTTCCGCCACGCAGGATGTCCAGACTGTCCAGAAGGATATGGAAGCCCAGCAGCTGAACATGAAGACGGGATCCGCCGTCTCCGGCATCATCATGTTTGAGGTGATTCTGCTGGGGCTGATGGGGTCCAACAATGCCGCCCGCGAGGTGGCCGGCGAACGCGCCGTCATGGAAAAGGAAAAGTATGCGGGCATGAGGCCTTCCGCCTACCTGGCGAGCAAGCTGTCCTATCTGAGCGTCCTGGTGCTGGTGCAATCCGTCTGGATGTTTGCCTTTGTGGATTTTTTCTGGGACCGTGGCGGCGGCCTGACGCATCTGCTGTTCCTGATTTTGGCGAACGCCGCCATGACTTTTGTATGCCTGGGCATTTCCGCCCTGGCCCGGAGTGCGGACCAGGCTTCCCTGCTGAGCATTTATCTGGTGGGTTTCCAGCTTCCTCTCTCCGGAGCGGTGCTGGCGCTTCCGGAATATGTGGAGGATTTCATACGGCCCTTCATTTCCGCGTATTGGGCGTGGTCCGGCAGCATCTCCGCCCTGAAGGACGACGTATATCACGCCGTCAAGAATGTGCTGGATACGGACCTGACGCCCTCCCTGGTTTGTTATATTGTTCTGGGCGTGCATGTTGCGTGCGGCATTGCGGCCGCCTACGCGGGAATCCGCCGTTCGCGCTGGGAGCTTTAATTTAATGCGTGCATTTGCGGGAAGTCCGTTATATACTTCTTCCATCAAAAATTATGTCGAGACGGCGTGCAGCAAAAAAGAAAAATTCCTCATCATCCGCACTGGTTTTGACGGTCGGGGCGGCGGTTTTTGTGCTGGCCGTTATTGTGGGGATTGTCATGTTCCGAGCCGGGGAGAAGCCTCAGGCCGGGTCGGATATACCTCTGGATATTCTGGCGGCGAACGCCTCCCAGCTTTCCAATAACAACTATGCACTGGACGGAACGGTGATTGACCGTTTTCCGCGCGGCGAGTCCGAGCTTATTGCCTTCTTGTACAAAGACGCCTCCGGGCGTGAGTGCATCATTCCCGTCTGTGTTTCTGCTGAGGCCAGGAACGGACTGAACATCAACCGGGACCAGCAATACAGGATAGAGTTCCGGGTGGAAGACGTCAATCCGAAGGTGCGCGGCGTGTGCGTAGCTACATCCATTCAGCCTAAATAAACAATCTCCCTCGTCCTATGAAATGCTGTTTTTTGATGACTCTGGCCTGCGCGGTTCCTGCGCTGGGGCAGATGATGTACAACCCTCCTGCAGCCGGCGGTGCGCCTGCCGCGCCTCCTGCCTCCCCTCCCGCCGTTCAGCCGAATGCCTACCAGCCTTCCAGGCAGGGGGATGCCAAGTCCCTGTACGGCAATGAGCTGCCTTTCCTGAACCCTCAGGACGGCACGGTGACCATCAACGGAACGACGTTGAATATGGGCAGTTTCCGGGAGATTGAAGCGCGTTTCAACAAATACCTGAGCCAGCCGGAGGAGAGCACGGAAGATGCGAAGGAATATCAGAAAATTTTTGAAAAGCTCCACGAAACGCTCTCCATGCGCAAGGAAAAACTGGCGGCGGATAATGTGGTGCGGCAGGTAGTGGACCTGTTGACCGCCGCTTCCAGCAATCCGCTGGACGGAGGCGTTTCCGACGCTCTCTGCCAAGCCATTTACACCGCGTGGCAGGCCAGGAGCAATGGGAAAAACAAGGGGAAGATGCTTGAGGCGGTGGAGAGGGAAATCCGCAGCAACGCCCAGAAGATGAGCCTGATGGAAAGCGGCGTGACGGCGATTTCCGGTGCACCCTCCGGCCAGAAGGGCGGGAAAAAGGGGACTCCCTCCAATCATCCGGCGAAAAATAATCCCCGTTACAAATACCTGGAAAAGCGTGTGGTGGAGATGGAAGCCCGCAAGCTGAAGCTGGAGAGTGAACAGGTGCTGACGGTGACGGAAGCGAAAGTTGTTTTCCAGTCTACGCTGGTTCAATTGTTTGCCCAGCGGCGTTTTGACCATGTTTCCATAGGCTGCGGCGTTTACAGCCGCCTGTTCAATGACGGGGATACCAAGCTGCGGCTGGATAAAAATTCCGATGCCGCCAAGATGTTCAGCGGCACGCTGGGCGCTCCGCCCACCGTCGCTATTCTGGACAATCTTTCCCGGGAGCTGGCCCGTGACTCCGACCGGCACATGAAGGCCGTGAACAATCTGGTGGATTCCCGTCATTATGTGGATGCGCTGGAACGGCTGAACGAAGCCCTTCTGATCGGGGAATTCATGCCTGCCGTAAATACGTTTCCGTATGAGAAGAAGCAAAAGCTGTATGCCTTCAAGCGGGACGTGGAAAAGTTGTTCGAGCTGATGAACGGCAAAGATTATGAAGAAGCCCTTTCCCTGGTGGAGGCTCTTAAGAAGACTTCCAGGGATTTCAGCACGGGCCGTGCGGAATCCGCAATCAGCGCCGCCGTATTCGCCAGTGACGCCTATATTTCCCAGGGTCAGGAAGCCCTGGCCAGGGGTGACCGCGCCAAACTGGAGGAATGCCTGAAAAGCGCCATTGAAATCTGGCCGAAAAACCCCCGCCTTCTTCCGCTGCGGAACGCCATGATGGCCGCGGGTCAGCAATCCCATGCGCTGGAGGATTTCAAACGTTTCCACAAGAGTAAGAATTATCGCCGCATCTTTGACAACCAGCATGAATTTGCCGTTCTGGTGAAGGATGATCCGGAGCTCCAGAAGCAGTTTGTGGAAGATTTGGGCAAAATGGCCGTTATTGAGCGTGCCCTGGGCGCGGCGCGTCAGCGTGAAGCCATGCAGGACGTATACGGCGCCTGGGAGGAGCTTCAGCAGCTGCGTTCCAAAGACCAGGAGCTGTTCATCAATGACCAGGAGCTGAATGCCCGGTATCTGGACCTGACGACAAAGGCAAGCACGCTGGTGAATTTGCTGAATGATGCGGAAAAATGCAGGAATGAGGGAGAAGTGGGGTCCGCCCTGGGCAAGTACATGGAAGCTAAAAGGCTGTATCTGTATTCCCGGTTTGCCAAGGAGGGAATTGAGTCCCTGCTTGATGAAATTTTCCGTTGAACTGGACGGATAAATTCCGCCGCATGGCGTGCCTGTGGAGACGGAGTAATTGCTTTTCTTCCGGAACGGTGCCGTTATGCTACGGCTCATGAAGGCAGTATACCTGTGTTTGTGCATGCTGGCGGCGTTCTGTTTTCCGGCCGCGGCGCTTCCGGCGGATTGCAGCCAGGTGATTGTAGGTTCCGCGGACGGGTGGAATAGTTCCCATGTGCAGTTGAGCCTTTTGGAGAAAGGGCCGCGGGGCTGGGTGATGGTGAAAGGGCCGTTTCCGGCGCGTCTGGGAAAATCCGGTCTGGTCTGGGGCAGGGGCGTCAGCTTCCCTCCCGCCGGAGGGCCGGTGAAGAAGGAGGGGGACTTGCGTTCTCCCGCAGGAATTTTTGAACTGGGGGGCGTATATGGAACTGTTCCCGCGCCGCAGAAAAAGCGTTCCATGCCGTACCGCCGCATCACGCCGCGGGACATGTGGGTGGATGACCCTGCCTCTCCCCTGTATAACCAGCACTTTGTGCTGAAGCATGATCCCGTCACGCCTTGGGAGTTCAAGCAGCAGATGAAGCTGAATGATTACGCCCACAGTCTGAAACTGTTTATCCGGCATAATGCCGCAGACGGACGGCAGAAACCCGTGCCGGGTGCGGGTTCCTCCATTTTTTTCCATATCTGGCGCCGGGACGGAGGAGCCCCTACGGCCGGATGCACCGCAATGAGCGAGGAAAATTTGAGGGCCATGATTGCATGGCTGGATCCTTCCAGACATCCCCTTTATATTCTGCTCCCCGCCAGGGAATATTTGCGCCTGCGCAGAGCCTGGGGGCTGCCGTGATATTTTCAGAATCCGCCTTTGCAGGCACGCCTGTTCCGCCGCCCCGGGACGGACAGGGGTGTGGTTGAAACACTACGGATGGAAGGGCTGGTGGATGGTGCGGCTCCCGTGCCGTGCTGCACGTTCGTTGCTGCCTGGAGTTCCCTTTCCCGTAAATGCAGGAAGCCGGCCTTTCTTCAAAGGCCGGCTTCCGCATGGTAAAATGGTTATTGTTCCTGGGACTGGGGAGCGGGAGCTTCCGGCTGGAGCAGGGGAGTGGAGGTTTCCTTCACTTCCGCCATGGAACCCTGTTCTTCCCTGGGTGCGCGGTCTTCGCGGGGCTGACGGGGTTGTTCCTGGCGTTCATTGGCTCCGCTGACCAGCAGATTGCGGCCCATGAAAGGCTGGTTGTGGAGAATGTCCACGGAACGGATGGCGTCTTCCATCTTCTTCATTTCCACAAAAGCATACCCCTTGGACTTGTGGGTGCGGGGGTTGTAAATGATTTCCACGGAATTGACTTCCCCGATGCCCTTGAACACGTCCTCCAGATCGCTTTCCGTAGCTTCATAGGAAAGATTGCCCACATAAAGCCGGCGGTTGGAGACGGGCTGTTTGGGTGCGGAAACGCGATCCTGCCTGTTGCGGGCTACGCGGGTGTTGGTTTTGGCGGCGGCTTTATCCCTGGCCGCATACTTGTTATTCTTGGACGGACGAATGCCGAAGAGGCCCAGGAAACGCTGCCACAAGGAGAGTTTGGCGGGCGCTTCTTTTCTGTACTTGGGACGGTAACCGCTGGAATCGCGGCGGTCATTGCCATAGGAGCGTCCGCCTTTGTTGTAGCGGCGGCGAGCTCCCTGGCCCTGTCTTCCCTGTGTGTTGTGTTGTGACATACTTATATGCTAAGTTGGTGATTATGTTGGTGTCATGCCGGATTTATCGCTGTGTGCAGTAAATTCCATCCGGAGGATCGCCGGGACGTTCCGCTGCCATGAGAAAAGCCAGGAGTAAGGGGGCCCCATGCCCCGATCAACGGTCCATGCATGGTCTGATAGGGGGGCGATCAGGCTAGGCGCGTGACCAGTCCGGTCGATTGACGCGTATACCAATGCACAGGGAGCCGGATTCTTGCAAGCCGGTATCTCGTCATTTTAGGCTTTCTGCTCGCCCGGAGGCGGGAAGGCTGTCCGGGAGGCAGGCTTCCGTGCCGGGCATGGCTCAGAGTGAGCAAACAATTTGACAAAAAGACAAGGACGGAGCATTTTAAATGCCGGCTAATCTACATATTCTCTCGATGCTGATTCAAAATGCAGACCGTACTACCTACGGGATTAATAAGATTGTTGTTTTCGTCCTTGCATTCGTCGTCTTCTTCGTTGTCGGATTTGTGTCCTGGCAATGGGATGGGGTCGCTCCGGAACCGTGGCGTCTGCGGACGCTGGTGCTGACGCCGCTGACGATGTCTCTGCTGCTGTATGTGTGCTGTGACCAGTTCGGCGTTTACTACCGCTGCCAGACGCTCTGGGAAAGCATCCGGCGGTTTGTGGTGGCATATGCCTGTTTTGTGGTGTTAAGCGTGATGATATGGAAGTTCTTTGTTCCCTTCTCCGCGGATGTCGGTGTCCAGACCCTGGCGTATTTGCTTACCTTCCTGGGTTCCCTCTGGCTGCGTATCAGCTGGTTCCGGGCGGAAAAAAGGCTGGTGGAGGAAGCCCCTACGCTGGTGGTGGGAACTCCGGATCATGTGAAAGAATTCCGCAGGACGCTGGAGAACAATCATGTGGACTTCAGGAATGGGCTGCTGGTCATGGCGCCTGAAGAGGTGGACAGTGCGGTAGTCAGGAATTTGTTGATTAAGAATTGCGTCAGCAAGGTGGTGTTTCTGCCGGAGGAGGTGGATTCTTCCGTGGCGCGGTGCCTGGTGGAACTGTGCGGCAAGATGGGAGTCGATTTTTACGCGAGCATGGTGGTAAGCATGCCCGCTGTGCATAAAACCTATTTCGGCGTGATTGGAGGAACAAGAATGCTGGTGTACAAATCCACCCCCATTCCCTATACCACCTCCTGGCAGTTGAAGAAAATGCTGGACTGGACGGGAGCGCTGGCGCTTCTGGTGGGAACGTCACCCCTGTGGGTGCTGGCGGCTGTGGGAATCAAGCTGTCGGATCGTGGCCCGGTCTTTTACCGCCAGAAACGTTCCGGGCTGTATGGTCGGGAGTTTGGCATGTGGAAGTTCCGCACCATGTACCGGGACGCGGATAAGAGGCTGGATGAAGTGAAAGCCAAGTACGGCAATGACATGGACGGCCCCATCTTTAAGCTGGAGCACGACCCTCGCATCTTCTCCTTTGGGCGCTTCCTGCGCAAATTCAGCATCGACGAGCTTCCCCAGCTCATTAATGTGCTGAAGGGGGAAATGAGCCTGGTTGGCCCGCGCCCGCTGCCCGTTTATGAGACGGAAGCCTTTACCAGCGACGCCCACCGCCGCAGGTTGAGCGTGCTGCCCGGTGTGACGGGGTACTGGCAGATTGCCGGACGCAGCAACATCCGGGAATTTGAAAAGCTGGTGGAATTGGATATGAAGTATATTGACAACTGGTCCCTGTGGCTGGATATCAAACTGCTTCTGAAAACCGTCCCGGCAGTGCTTTTCGCCCGTGGGGCAAAGTAGCTTCCAGGTCTCCCTGGATTGCAGGCCGTCAGCCGTTATTGCCGGG
>OLRV01000840.1_pt1 | contig 28896 bp, 23 predicted proteins | sample 1672421 | NCBI WGS metagenome assembly OLRV01 (sample SAMEA3136684, study PRJEB25190) | human gut metagenome | biome: human gut; feature: human-associated habitat; material: faeces | place: Austria | collected 2013
GCTCTCTCTGGGCAGCGGGATCATCGCCGTGACCTTCTCGCCGCCGGTGAGCTGGAGCAGGTTGACAATCGCCGTGCCCCGCGCGGCGCGCCCCGCCTCCGGGATCTCATAGCCCTTGAGGCTGTACACACGGCCGCGGTTGGTGAAGAACATGATTTCGTCGTGCGTGGAGGTGACGAGCATCTGCTCGGCGTAATCCTCCTCGCGCGTGGTCATGCCCATGATGCCCTTGCCGCCGCGGTTCTGGCTGCGGTAGGTCGCGCGCGGGATGCGCTTGACGTAGCCGAAGTGCGTCAGCGTCACGACCACGCTGTCCTCCTGAATGAGGTCTTCCGGGTCGATTTCGCCGTCCATCAGGCTGATCTGCGTGCGGCGCTCGTCGGCGTATTTCGCCTTGATGGCCAGAATCTCCTCGCGGATGATTCCCAGCACCATCTTTTCGTCCGCCAGCACGGCGCGCAGATACGCGATGGTCTTTTCCAGCTCGGCGTATTCCTCTTGCAGGCGCTCGCGCTCCAAACCCGTCAGGCGCGCCAGACGCATATCCAAAATCGCCTGCGCCTGCTTGTCAGTGAGGGCAAAGCGCTCCATGAGCTGCGTCTTCGCCTCCACCGTGTTCGGGCTGTTGCGGATGATACGGACAATCTCGTCGATGTTGTCCAGCGCAATCAGCAAGCCTTCCAGAATGTGGGCGCGCGCCTCGGCCTTGTCCAGATCGTAGCGCGTGCGGCGCACGATGACGTCCTTCTGGTGCTCGAGGTAATGGTAAAGCATCTGGTGCAGGGAGAGCACCTTCGGCTCGCCGTCCACCAGCGCCAGCATGATCGCGCCGAAGGATTCCTGCATCTGCGTGTGCTTGTACAGGTAGTTGAGCACGACGGCGGAATTGACGTCGCGCTTGAGCTCGATGACGATGCGCATACCCTCGCGGTCGCTCTCGTCGCGGATGTCGCTGATGCCCTCCAGCCGCTTGTCGTGCACCAGCTCGGCGATCTTCGCCACCAGCATGGCCTTGTTGACCATGTACGGGATTTCCGTCACGACGATGCGCTGACGGCCGTTTTGCATCGGCTCGACCTCCGTCTTCGCGCGGGTGATGATGCGGCCGCGGCCGGTGGCGTAGGTGTCGTAAATGCCCTTTCGGCCAAGGATGATGCCGCCGGTCGGGAAATCCGGGCCCTTGATGCACTCCATCAGCTCCTGCGTGGTCACATCCGGGTTTTCGATCATCTTCACCACGCCGTCGATGACCTCGCCGAGGTTGTGCGGCGGGATGTTCGTCGCCATGCCGACCGCAATGCCGGAGGAGCCGTTGACCAGCAGGTTCGGGAAGCGGCTGGGCAGCACGTTCGGCTGCATCAGCGTTTCATCGAAGTTCGGGGAGAAATCGACGGTCTCCTTGTCGATGTCCGCCAGCATCTCCAGATTGATCTTGCTCATGCGCGCTTCGGTGTAACGCATGGCCGCCGCGCCGTCACCGTCCACAGAGCCGAAGTTGCCCTGCCCATCGACGAGCGGATAGCGGGTCGCAAAATCCTGACCCAGGCGCACCAGCGCGCCGTACACGGAGGAATCGCCGTGCGGGTGATATTTACCCAGAACGTCGCCGACGATACGCGCGCACTTGCGGTACGGCTTATCCGGCGTCACGCCGAGCTCGTGCATCGCGTAGAGGATGCGGCGGTGCACCGGCTTGAGGCCGTCGCGCACATCCGGCAGCGCGCGGGTGATGATGACCGCCATCGCATACGAAATGAACGATTTCTTCATCTCGTGCTCAAGGTCAATCGGGCGGATGCGCTCCAGGTCGGTCGTATTGCCGGGGAGATTATCCTTAAAATCCAACTTATTTTCCCCTTTCTCAGGAATGTTTGGGGGAACGTCGGGGTCTTGCCCCAAGCCCTGGGGGCTATCAAGCTTAAGCCGAACATTTCAAGCAACACATATCAAACAAAAATCTAAGCGTTTTAGGATATGGGGCTTTGCCCCATCGCCCCACCAAAGGGCTTTCCGATCGCCCTTTGGAAACCTTCGGGCGCAAATACTTAGTTTTACTCTTGAAATATCGGTGTTATTAGCTTGACAGTCCCATTTCCCGCCTTTATTGATCGCTTTGCGATAATTAGGAAAGAACCATTTTTGCGTTATAAGGCTCCCTCCTTGAGGGAGCTGTCGCGCGAAGCGCGACTGAAGGAGTTATATATCCAAATCCAGCACCAGTTTGCTGTTCTGCTCGATAAATTCGCGGCGCGGCTCCACCTTTTCGCCCATCAGCAGGCTCATAATTTCGTCGGCGGCAATCGCGTCCTCGACGGACACGCGCAGCATGGTGCGCGTTTCGGGGTTCATCGTCGTCGTCCAGAGCTGCTCGGCGCTCATCTCGCCAAGGCCCTTGTAGCGCTGCACGTCCGGCTTCTTTTCGCGGCCGATTTCGGTCATCACCTTGTCAAGCTCCGCGTCGGAATAGCAGTAGCGCTCCGTCTTCTGGTAGGTCACCTTGTAGAGCGGCGGCTGAGCGGCGTAAACGTGCCCCTGCTCGATCAGCGGGCGCATGTAGCGATAGAAGAACGTCAGCATCAGGATGCGGATGTGGCTGCCGTCCACGTCGGCGTCCGTCATGCAGACAATGCGGTCGTAGCGCAGCTTCGTGATGTCGAACTCGTCGCCCACGCCGCAGCCGAATGCCGTAATCATCGCCTTGATCTCCTCGTTGGCGAGCACGCGATCCAGCCGCGTCTTTTCAACGTTCAGAATCTTGCCGCGCAGCGGCAGAATCGCCTGGAAGTGGCGGTCACGCCCCATCTTGGCGCTGCCGCCTGCGGAATCGCCCTCGACGAGGAAGATTTCGCACTTGCCCGGGTCGCGCTCGGAGCAGTCCGCCAGCTTGCCCGGCAGGCTCGCGCTCTCCAGCACCGTCTTGCGGCGGGTCAGGTCGCGCGCCTTTCGGGCGGCCTCACGCGCGCGGGACGCGGCCAGACAGCGATCCAGAATCAGCTTGGCGACCTGCGGGTTCTCCTCCAGATAGTCGGCGAGCTGCTTGCCCACGAGCGAATTGACGATGGTGCGCACCTCGCTGTTGCCCAGCTTGGATTTGGTCTGGCTCTCGAACTGCGGGTCTTCCAGCTTGACGGAGACAATCGCCGCCAGACCTTCGCGCGTATCCTCGCCGGAGAGGTTTGTGTCGTTGGCCTTGAGGATGTTGTGCTTGCGGCCGTAGTCGTTGATCACGCGGGTCAGCGCCATGTTGAAGCCCGCCAGATGCGTGCCGCCGTCCGGCGTGTGGATGTTGTTGACGAACGCGAAGATGTTCTCGGAGTAGGTGTCGTTATACTGCATCGCCACCTCGACGCTCGTCGTGCCGACGAGGCCGCTGATGTAAATCGGCTCCGCAAAAAGAACCTCTTTGTTCTTGTTGATGAACTTGACAAACTCGCTGATGCCGCCTTCGTAGTGGAAGACGTTCTCCTTCGGCTCTTCCGGGCGCTCGTCGCGGAAGACGATGCGAATGCCGCGGTTGAGGAACGCCATCTCGCGGAAGCGGGTCTTGAGCACGTCGTACTGGAAATCGCCCGTCTCGAAAATGCCGTTCGGGTCGTCCTCAGCCTTGACGTCCGGCCAGAAGCGGATGGTCGTGCCGGTGCGCTCGGTCTCGCCGATCACCTTGAGGTCGTAGAGCACCTTGCCGCGCGCATACTCCTGCTGGTAGATCTTTCCGTCCTGATAGACGTTGACCTGCATGTGCTTGGAGAGCGCGTTGACCACCGACGCGCCGACGCCGTGCAAACCGCCGGAAACCTTGTAGCCGCCGCCGCCGAACTTGCCGCCCGCGTGCAGAATCGTCAGGCAGACCTCGACCGCGGGGCGGCCGATCTTCGGGTGAATGCCGACCGGGAAGCCGCGTCCGTTGTCCTGCACGGAGCAGGAGCCGTCCTTGTGCAGCGTGATGATGATCTCGTTGCAGAAGCCCGCCAGCGCCTCGTCCACCGCGTTGTCCACGATTTCATACACCAGATGGTGCAGGCCGCGCTCGTCCGTCGAGCCGATATACATGCCCGGCCTCTTGCGCACGGCCTCAAGCCCTTCGAGAACCTGAATTTGGTTCTCGTCGTAAGCGCCTTCCGGCCGTTCAAGCTGGTCAAGCTGCTGAATGTCTTGGTTTTCCATTTACTCTCCTCGTTTCTCGGCCCTCAAAGCTCGGGCTGCTCGCTTTCCTGCGCCGCTTCAAACAGCGAATCGGCGGCGGGATAGGCTCGCTCATGCGCGCGCTGCGCAAGGGTCACCGTGGAAATGGGCGACAGGTACACGCGCGCGTTTTCCGTCATGCCGCCCGCCCGCCTCGCGCCCGCGCAGATCACCGCGCTCTTGGCGACGACGCCATGTCGGGCAAGGATACGGTTCTGGCGGCGGATCTCCGCCAGCATCGCCCCGGTCACGGGGTTTTGGCTCTGCGTCAAATCAATGATGGCCACGATATCGGCGCTGTGCACGCTCACGTCGTCGCCCAGATGAAGGATCATACAGCCTCCCGCGCGTGTTCTTTTCGCACATTTTATTTCTATTATAGTATACCAAATTCGGCCGTTTTTTTCAAACCTTGACACGCACTTTTTTAGCCGATTTCCGCCAAAATTGCACACAAAAAAAGGCACCTGAATTCGGTGCCTTTTTTAGTTGGTTTACTTCACCTGCGCCAGCGCGTCCTTCACCGCCGCAATCAGCGCTTCGGAGGTCTTGGTCGCGCCCGCAACCACGTCCACATCCGCGCTCTGCTTCTCGATGATCGCCGCCGGGATCTGCTCGAACGCCGGGTCGGAGATGCCGCTGGTCTCGCTGTGGCTCAGCACGTCGATCTTCGCGATCTTGTCGCCGTCCATCGTGACCTTGACCTTCACCTCGCCGCCGATTTCGCTCACGCCCGTGCCGACGTACTCGTTCTCAGCCAGCGCGGCCTCGGCCTTCGGCTCCTCCGCCGGAGCCTCTTCGAAGCCGAAGTGAATGTTCAGCAGCTCGACGGCCTTCGCCGCGGTCTCGCCCGTGACAGCCGCGCAGCGCGCCTTGCGGCCCGGATCGCCCATCTCGTAGCCGGTCGCCTTCATGTAGTTGCCGACGGACACCGCGCACTCGATCGCGCCGGAAACCGTCGTGATGGATTCCATCTCCGGCTGGTAGCTCGGGAACGCATGATCCTTATACCAGGCGTAGAGCTGGTCGCGCAGCTCGCGCGCCTCGTTCGCCTCGCAGAACAGGCCGAAAATCGCGCACGCGCCGCCCAGAGAGCCGCACAGCGTGGCCGCGCCGTATCCGCCCGCGCCGTCCGCGAACATGCGCGCGTTCAACTGGTTGTACGGATAGCCGTATTCATCGGCCAGCAGCTCGACAACCGCCGCCACAGCGCCCGCGCAGCAGCCGCCGTGCGAGTAGAAGCACTCATAGCCGTGCTTCATAACCGCGTCCTTGTCCAGCTTCTTGTACGCCCACGGCCAGGCCGGCGCTTCCACGCCCTCGGCCAGCGCCGGCAGCATCGCCGGAACGGTGCTCAGCGCGGCCGCGCCCAGCACACCCTTGCCGGCCAGTTTCAAAAACTCACGACGAGACGTATTCTCACTCATTTTCGTGTTCCTCCTGTTTTCTCTCTCGCTTTAATCGGCGCTTGACCTGCGCCTTTGAGACTATTTTATCATTTTTATTCAGTTTGAACAAGTCATTTCATCGCATTTATACAAAAATTAACCCTAATTCCCGCAAAGGAATAGGGTTAATCGCGTAAATTTCTTCTTTTCGCAAGCCTCACCATTCCGGCGGCGCGTAGAGCCGGATCGTCCCGCCTTTCAGCGTCGCGGGCATGTCAATCAGCCGCTGGTTTTTGCTGCCGCGGTACAGCAGATCGAGCGAACGCTCATGCGAGCGGAACGGCCCGTCCACCAGCACATCGACGGCGGAGAGCAGCCTCATGCGATCCGCGCGGTTTTCCCGCAGCAGCTCCTCCAGCGTGAAGCCCGTGTAGCACCAGACGTTCATGCCTTTTTCCTTCGCCGCCTTGGCGATCAGGTACAGCGGCTCGGGCTGCATCATCGGCTCGCCGCCGGAGAGCGTCAACCCGCGCACCAGCGGATTTTTTCCCAAATGCGCGATAACGTCGTCCGTGTCGGCGAGATGGCCGCCGGAAAAATCGTGCGTCTGCGGGTTGTGGCAGCCGGGGCAGTTGTGCGGACAGCCCTGCACGAACACCGTAAACCGGTAGCCCGGCCCATCGACGATGGATTCGGGCTCAAGTCCTGCTAAGCGAATTTCCATGGTTTTTTACTCCTTCAGTCACGCCTTTCGGCGTGCCAGCTCCCTCTAAGAGGGAGCTCTTTGGGGTGCAGAATGCAACAGCGCTCAAATCAGACCTCCCTCTTTAAGGGACGTTTGATGTCGTCACCGCCTGTGGCGGGAATCTGACGACGAAAAACGCCGAAGGTTGGCATGCCGCAGGCAGACGGAAGGAGTCCCCCCTCACATCCCGTGCTTCACGCGGTCGCGCTCCTCCGCGCGCTTGCCGTTATTGAAGCGGTCAAGCGTGCCGACCAGATAGCCCGTGATGCGGCGGATGCGCTCAAAGTGCACCTCTTCCTCCTGTCGGCCGCACTTCGGGCAGCTATCCCCGATAATGCCGTTGTAGCCGCAGACCGGGTCGCGGTCAACCGGGTGGTTGATCGAACCGTAGCCGATGCCCGCGTCGTGCATCGCGCGCACAACCGCTTCAAACGCATCCAGATTCTTGGTCGGGTCGCCGTCCATCTCGATGTAGGAGATGTGGCCCGCGTTCGTCAGCGCGTGATACGGCGCTTCCAGCCTGATCTTGTCAAACGCGCTGATCGGGCAATACACCGGGATGTGGAAGCTGTTGGTGTAATACTCGCGATCGGTCACGCCCGCGATTTTGCCGTAGCGCTTCTGGTCGAGCTTCACAAACCGGCCAGAAAGCCCCTCCGCCGGAGTCGCCAGCAGCGTGTAATTCAGCTTCTTTTCCGCGCTCCGCGCGTCGCAGCGCTCGCGCATGTGGCCGATGATCTTCAATCCCAGCTTCTGCGCGCGCTCGCTCTGGCCGTGGTGCTCGCCGATGAGCGCCACCAGCGTCTCCGCCAGACCGATGAAGCCGACGGACAGCGTGCCGTGCTTGAGCACTTCGCGCACCTCGTCGTCCCAGCCCAGCTTCTCGCTGTCCATCCAAACGCCCTCGCCCATCAGGAACGGATAGTTGCGCACCTTCTTGCGCGCCTGAATCTCAAAGCGTTCGTCGAGCTGCTCAAACACCAGATCCATCCGCTCGTCCAGCGTCTTGAAGAATAGCTCGACGTCGCCCTTGCTCTCAATGGCGATGCGCGGCAGGTTGATCGACGTGAAGGACAGGTTGCCGCGGCGGTTGCAGACCTCGCGCGTCGGGTCGTATACGTTGCCGATCACGCGGGTGCGGCAGCCCATGTAGGCGATTTCCGTCTCGTGGTGGCCGGGCTTGTAATACTGGAGGTTGAACGGCGCATCCACAAACGAAAAATTCGGGAAGAGGCGCTTGGCGCTCACGCGAATCGCCAGCCGGAACAGGTCGTAGTTCGGGTCGCCGGGGTTGTAGCTCACGCCCTCCTTGACGCGGAAAATCTGAATCGGGAAAATCGGCGTTTCGCCGTTGCCCAATCCGCTCTCCGTCGCCAGCAGCAGGTTGCGCATCACCATGCGCGCCTCCGGCGAGGTATCCATGCCGTAGTTGATGGAGGAGAACGGCGTCTGCGCGCCCGCGCGGGAGTGCATCGTGTTCAGGTTGTGGATGAACGCCTCCATCGCCTGATAGGTGCGGCGCTCCGTCTCGCGGTAGCCGCGCTCGGTTGCGTAGTGCAGCATGCGCTCGACGGTCGCCTCGTCCGTCATCGCCGTCAGGCGCTCGCGCAGCGCGTCGTCAAATTCCTTGTTCGGCTTGAGCGTCGGGGTCGCGCCCGTCTCGGCGCGAATCTGGCGGATGATGGCCTTCGCCTCGTCGTCGGCCGCGTCGTGGTTCAGCAGCAGATCCAGCGCGGCGCCGAGCGCGCGGCGGTATTCCTTGATGTAGGTCTTGGCCACGCCGGGCGCCATGTCGTAATCAAAGCTGGCGATGGCCTGACCGCCGTGCTGATCGTTCTGGTTGCTCTGGATGGCAATGCAGGCCAGCGCGGAATAGCTGCCGATGTCCTGCGGCTCGCGCAGCACGCCGTGGCCGGTCGAAAAACCGCCCTTGAACAGCTGCGTCAAGTCGATCTGGGTGCAGGTCGTCGTCAGCGTCAGGAAGTCGAGGTCGTGGATGTGGATGTCGCCCTCGCGGTGCGCGCGCGCATGCTTCGGATTGAGCACGTACATATCGTAAAACTGCTTGGCGCTCTCCGAGCCGTACTTGAGCATCGTGCCCATCGCGGTATCGCCGTCGATGTTCGCGTTCTCGCGCTTCACATCGGATTCGGAGGCGTCCTTGAACGTGATATCCTCCAGAATGTGCATCAGGCGGGTTTTCGCCTCGCGGGTGCGGCTGCGCTCCGCGCGGTAGAGGATGTATGCCTTCGCCGTCTTGGCGTAGCCCTCGGCAATCAGCACGCGCTCCACCTGATCCTGAATATCCTCGACGGAGGGCGTTTCGTTGTTCTCCTTCGCGTTCATCTCGCGGGTGACAATCTTCGCCAGGCGGTCGGCCTCGTCCTCTCCCTTTCCGCTCTCCGCGGCCACAAACGCGCGGTCGATGGCGGAGGCAATTTTGGCCTCGTCGTAGGGCACGAGCCGCCCGTCGCGCTTTTTGATGTACTCCGGCATATTCATTCTCTCCCCTGTTTATATCAAATTGATACCATATTTTGTAACGCAAGCCCTGCTATGATACAGCATCTTGTGTTCCGTGTCAATTTCGTGCGTTAAAGCACGAAGTCGCAAAAAACAAGGCGGCGCCACACGCACCGCCCTTTTCGGCCGAAAAATTTATTTTGTTTTTTGTTACTGTTCGACTTCTTCCGCCAGCTTCGCCAAGGATGAAGCCAGCAGAATTGCATAATATTCGAAATCGCAGAGCCATTCCTCCCTCTTCGAGGGACATCGAATCTGTTGCCGCCTGTGGCGGAAACAAACAGATGAGATGCCGAAGGTTGGCACGCCGTAGGCGTGACGGAAGGAGTCATCTCAGCTTCTCCAGCATCAGCCCGATCAGCGCCGCCGCGCTGTCCGCGTTCTTCGTGTATATCGGGATGCAGAGCAGGCTGTTTTTCGGGTCGTTGCCGTATCGCGAAAGCCCCGTCAGCGTATCGGCGGGGATGGCGTAAACCGCCGTCGTGCCGTCGCCCCGGTCGAGCGTCCCGTTCTTCAAATCCATCCCGTCCGCGTCGATCACGCCGCTATCCAGATATCCCGTCAGCTCCACCAGCGCTTCCTGCGCGCCGTCCGCCGTGATTCTGCGCATCTCGTCCCGCGAAATCAGGAACAGATCGCCCTGCTGCGCCGCCACATAGGTCGAAAACTGCATGGGCGCGTAGATGTTGCTGCTGTCCGTCAGGTTGATGTTGAGGACGGTCAGCTCCTCCTGTTCGGGCTTTCGTGCCTGCAATTCCGGCCAGAAATCCCGTTGAAAGGTCTCCGTGTCGATGTAGCCGTTGAGCACATACAGCTCGACCTTCTTTTCCGCCGGCGGGCGATATGCCGTCACCGCGAACACGATGCTCACCAGCATCGCGCTGACGGCCGCCGACAGGGCATACTTCCACCAGTTATACGCAAAATGGTTTTTCAGTCTTTTTTTCGTCAGTCGATTGTCTGCCATATGTCCTCCGCGCAAGTGATCTGCGCTCTATGATACACCCTTGCTCCGCGATTTGCAACCGGGTTTTGCGGCCGATTTTATGCGTTCCAGTCCGCGTTGATCGTCATGCCCGGTCGGATGGTTTCCAGATCCGCATCCGTAATCGGGCGAATCACGCGGCACGGCGTGCCGAAAGCGACGACGTTCTCCGGAATGTCGCGCGTCACGACGCTTCCCGCGCCGATGACGCTGTTTTTGCCGATGGTCACGCCCGGCATCACGACGACGTTCGCACCGATCCACACGCCGTCCTCGATGACGACCGGCAGGGAAAAGTGCGCGCCCCGCATCCGATAATACGGGTGAACCGGGTGCCCGGTCGTGCTGATGGTCACGTTCGGCCCGAACATCACGCTGTTTCCGATGCTCACGCGCCCGTCGTCCACAACCGTCAGGTTAAAATTCGAATAGAAATGGTCGCCGACCGTCGTGTGACAGCCGTAGGCAAAGTGAATGGGTGCTTCCAGCCACAGCGTTTTCCCCGTTCCGCCCAGCAGCTCGCGAACCAGCTTTTCGCGCCCTTCCTCGTCCATCGGATCGGTCTGGTTATACCGAAAACACAACTGCTTGCTTTTGCGGCGCTGCGCTTCGATGATCTTTTCGTATTCCCGATCCTCCTGCGCGGTATGCCCGTACTCCGTGAAAACCTTTCCGCTTTCGATTTGTTCTTTTAAGCTCACGCTCTTTCTCCGTCCTCTCTCCGTTGTTTTCCCGCAGATGTACATGTATGATATCCACTCCCCTCATGCGAGGGGAGACGAGCTGCTCGCCCGCCATGTCGATGGCACTGTTATTTCAATCCACTCCCCTCATGCGAGGGGAGACGCCGAAGTCCATGCCGATGTTCGGCTTCAGCTCATTTCAATCCACTCTCCTCATGCGAGGGGAGACCTCCGTGATGCTCAGTCCCTCGTTGGAGACGTAATTTCAATCCGCTCCCCTCATGCGAGGGGAGACCAGGAGGGATGAGCTATGAACGACCCGAGCCAAATTTCAATCCACTCCCCTCACACGAGGGGAGACGGCGAATAGGATGTTTGATAGCAGCCTAGACACCAAATTTCAATCCGCTCCCCTCATGCGAGGGGAGACACTCGACCGGGATTGTGCCCTCTCCCTTGTCGCTATTTCAATCCACTCCCCTCATACGAGGGGAGACTGCAATCGCGGCGATCTCCTTTCTTTCCTGCTCATTTCAATCCACTCCCCTCATACGAGGGGAGACGGGTAAGCAATCAACGTGATTTTGGTTTACGCAATTTCAATCCACTCCCTCATACGAGGGGAGACCGCCGCCCTTCTCGCCGGTCAATCCTGCCAGTACATTTCAATCCACTCCCCTCACACGAGGGGAGACGATTGAGGACGAGTACGCGGCGTTCTGCCTCGACATTTCAATCCACTCCCCTCATGCGAGGGGAGACCAAGAGCCAAGTAAAGATCGGAAGCCCGGCGACATTTCAATCCGCTCCCCTCATGCGAGGGGAGACATCGTGTGGAACAAGAAATAGGCGCAGGAAAATAAATTTCAATCCACTCCCCTCACACGAGGGGAGACTAGAGGCGAAAAGAACAAGACCAAGAACTTGACCTGATTTCAATCCACTCCCCTCATACGAGGGGAGACGCCCCCGTCGTCTGGTGGTCAGGCGCGAGTGGTATTTCAATCCACTCCCCTCATACGAGGGGAGACCCCGGCGTAACCGAAGTCTATGAAGGATTTACTATTTCAATCCACTCCCCTCATACGAGGGGAGACAAATGGAGCTTCAAGTCGAAATGCCCGATGGCGGATTTCAATCCACTCCCCTCATACGAGGGGAGACCTTATCCGGATGTCGGTCAGGCTCCGTACACTATCATTTCAATCCACTCCCCTCATACGAGGGGAGACTTCATCAATCGTGCTCGGCAGGTTCTCCCACTTATTTCAATCCACTCCCCTCATACGAGGGGAGACAGCATAAGCCGCCAAAAATCCATTCAGATTTACGTCAGCTTACACAACAAAACCATGATACACCGCTTTTCGGGGCTTTACAAGCCCCTTTTTGCGGCGCAGAGCCCGATATTCGGGGTGCGAAGCCCACGGGAAAGCCATGACAGCTTCACCTTCGCGCGGCCTTCCGATGGGCGCGATATCACTCCATGATTTGGCAGGTTACGCCCTGCGGCAGATGCTCGGTATCGACGGAGAACTGATAATCCTCAAAGCTGCGCGGCGCGGCGATTTCGGGCTTGCGCTGAACATCCACGAGCTTAAACAGCTTCCACGCGGGGGCGTTGCCCAGCTCGCTGTCATGCTTGAAGATAACCAGCTTGCGGACGGCCATCATGCCGCGCGCGGCGGAGCGGTCGTTTTCAAACATATTCAGAATCGCTTTCCAGAGGAGCGCCAAATCGTCCTCGTCGAATCCGGTCGTCTTGCGCGCCAGATTGGCGGAAACAAATCCCTCTGCGCGGTAGAGGCCATAGGGCACGATGAATTTGCGGCCCATCTCCGTGCCCTTCTTGGCCGCGTCTTCTTCCGTGGTGATGGCCACGCGGGTGATGGTCACCTCTTGCGGCATGATGGGGTCAACGCTTCTGGCGAAGCCGAGCTGCACGGGGCCGCGCACCTGCCCGCATTTGAGCGAGGCCTTGACGAACGTCGTCATCACCGCGCCGAACGTGCGGATATCGAAGTAATGGCCGCACATATACTGCATCAGCTTTTTGTCGATATCCGGATCGGATTTTTTCAGCACCTTCAAATCCGTTTCCTTATGTCCCGCCGATTCGAGCGCGGTTTTGTCGCTGGCGTTGAGCGGCACACCGTCCTTGATGTAGATGCCGAAACGCGGGTCATTCTCCTTGACCGTCTCCACATAGTTGCGGATTTTGCGTTTGAGGCAGACGTCCGTCACCAATCCGCAGCCCGTCTCGGGATCGACGCGCGGCATGTTGCCTGCATCGGGGTCGCCGTTCGGGTTGCCGTTTTCCACATCGAAAAGAATCACGAAGTCATATCGATTGCGAATCACATCAGCCATTGTCCTTTTCCTCCTTCTTTGCGTACATCCTTTGTCTCTGATGATAATAACCGATTTGGAAAACGCCCTGATCCTCCAAGCTCAAATGGGCGGGATAGCGTTTTTCTTCGAAGTTTCCTATAATGTCATCCATCATGTCGCTGTAATATCTAGCCAATCCTTCTTTGTTTTTAGCTTTGAGTTTACGCAAATACTTCTGTGCTCGATCTACGATTATTGGAAACGCCACCACCGGCGTTGCACAGGCGGAGCTGAAAAACTGGTCTTTAATTGTCGTGTTCGGTTTGCTGTCTCTGTTATTGTTATCCCTAAACGCTTCCAGCTGCAACGCCTCCAGCACCGCGAAAAGCCTGCCCAGCCGATACGGCAGATCGGTCGTTTTTGATTCATTCAGCTCCACGCCTAAAACCCCCTTATAAATATGCTTTTGGTCTTTTTGCCGTTTAGCGACATTGCGCCACAAATAGGCTTTGATGATCGCGGCCTTCCCGCGGTTGATCTCCTTCTCCGCGCGAATGCGGATTTCCACTTGTGTGAACAACGTCGATGGATAAGGTGAACCGGTCAGTATCGCATTTAACATTTCTTCAACGAGTTGACGTTGAAATTTGGGCGGTTTATCGGGGTTTTTTATAGCTGTCTCCCTCAATAGCGCCCACATGGAAAGCGTCTCCCGCTCATCAAACGTGGGGCGGACAATGTCCAGATCCTCCTGATGCTTCTGATAATTTTGGGCAAATTCGTCAAAGGAGTTTTGCAGGAAGAAACGCACGGATAATCTGGAAGCGTTCGGCGCAAGCCCCAGTATATAGAACCGGTTTTTAGGGTTCAGCGGCACGTTCTCCCATTTTACGGTGTACCCCTGACAGAGCGCAGTCAACACGCTGCTCAATTCCTTTTGGGTGATTTCGTTCTTGTCTTCGCCGCCCATGCCCATCATCGCCATGAACGCGCTGCCGTAGGCGGGTTCTGCGCCCTCCGCCCAGTAAACGAGCGTCGTGTCGCCCAGCCGTCCGTGGAAATCCGCCTGCCCAACCATGTAATTGAGCGCCGCGCCGTAAGCAAAAGCGGCATATTTACCGACCGGCGCGTTGCGTCCCTGTCCCTGATTGTCACGCGCGCTTTCCTTGCCGTAGGATTCAAACGCGGGCGCGTTGAAGGAAACCAGCGACGCACCGGAGGACTGCGCCCCCATCACGCCCTTGATGCTCGGATGCAGAATGGCAATCGGCCCTTCCTCGCCCGTGACCAGACAACGTCCCATCACCGCGTCATCCGACTTGGCGTAGGCTTCATCCCACGCGCGGCGGATTTCCGGCACATCCTGCGCAAGTTGCAGCTCTCCCTCCGCATCATGCGTCACAAAGACGATGTTGCCGCCCTTGAGCAGCGCTTCCAGATTGGGCTGAATCGCAGGATGACAAGCCGCGTTTTCGGGCTTCCAGCGCTCAAAGAAATTCAAAATCGCCTTGGCCGTCGGATGCCGAACATCCTTCAAAACATCCTGATGTTTTCGCGCGCACGCCGCAAAACATTCGCGCGTCCGTTCCGGCTTTCCCTTTGCGTCAACGCCCAGCACATAGGCGGAATTATCGCACAGAAAATTCGCCGCCACGCCGCTGGAACGCTTCACGGGGTCGGGCAGCTTCATCACCCGCGGAATCTGCTTGCCCTTTGCATCCGTGCCGTCCATCAGCAGCAGGCTTTTCACCTGTCCGTCCGCGTCCAGCTCCAAGCCCCAACTGACCTTCACCGGCGACCAGCCCGGCTTTTCCAGCTCGCCCCGCTCGGCCAGCGCTTCATAACAGCGAACCAACGCTTGCAGGATCATTTGATCACCTCGCAATCCGTCAGGTCGATCACGCCGTTTTCCAGTTTAGCGCGGAAAAACATCGGCTGAATGTCGTTCGGATCTGAAAAATCCATGTCATACAGCATCAGGCCCAAATCTCGCGTTTCCGAAATCGTCGGAATCTCGCCGCCTTCCCACAGACCGAAATGCGCCGTGCATTCACGCGTGCCCAAATACGGCTGAGAATAGGCTTGGCCCTTGCGCAGTCTGCGCGTGATGATATCCTGAAACTTGCCTGGGTTATCCGACTCATTGGCCTGATCGGTCATCTCAAAATGCGCCTCAATGACATAGTGAACATCGCGGAGCATCGTCGTCGCCCGCTGCTGGATATCCTCGTTTCGGTCGATATACGAAGCCGCCTTGCCGTTTGCCTCCGACATCATTGCGCTCGCCAAGACTTTGGATTTGACCTCGTTCCGCCGCAGATTGGTGAACCGAATCGGGTTCATCACATAAATCCGGTCGATGACATATCGAAGGCCGGGGTGCCAGAAGACGCTTTCAAGCATACCGCGCGCGCCGCTCGGCGTCGGCACATCGTATGTATAACGCTCGGTTTTTAACTCTGGGCGTGTCCACAACGCATAATCGCCCCAGACTTCCATCTTTACAGACATGTTTCTCACCTCCATATCAGTTGTCGTTCGGTATGGCTGTATTATATTGCTCTCTTCTCCTCTTGTCAATACTTTTTAATTCATTGGACTGTTGAATATATCAGTCAAGTTAATTTAAAAACTTTCTTGACCCCGCGATAGAATGATGATACAATGCCATTGTCGTTTCAATCTCCAAATTGAAACGTGGATTGAAATATTGGACTGTTCAATAGCCAACCGTTTGAGGATGCATGTCCGTGCATCCTCTATTTTTATTTTGAAAGAAACCCATCGCCAGCTTCCGTCGAAAGGCCGCATTTCGGCTTGTACGCATCCGGCTGAATCAAAATGCCGAATCCATCCTCCTGATGATCTTCCACAATGCCCGCAAAAACAAGGTTCTTATATTCGTTCTGATACACGTTCACGGAGCTTCGCCCCAATCGGCGAATCAGCGCCCTGCTGTACAGCCCCGCGCGAAGCTGCGCGATATCCTCCGCGTTCCCTTCATTCGGCACATACACCGTGCAGGTGTCGGCGTCAATCAGGCGAAATGCTTCCGCTGTCTTTCGGAATGTGCAGGCTCGTTCGCTGTTTAGAATCTGCTCTGCATCCAGCGCATCGTCACCCTTCACCCAGAGCAGCCGATCGAAATACGCCCGAATCGCGGGACGGGTGTTGATTTCCTCAAATTCCCCCATCACCTTCGTCGCGGCCTCGCGCTGCTGTATCATGGCGTGCGGAGGAGCTCCTTCCGCGTCAAAGACATGCACGACGCTTTCCGCCGCGCTCCGCTTTCCCTCGCGGTTGCAGCGCCCCGCCGCCTGCAAAATGCTGTCCAGACCGGCCAGCTCGCGCCAGACCGATGGAAAATCGACGTCTACGCCCGCCTCCACCAGACTGGTTGAAACGACGCGGCAGACCTGCCTGTTTCGCAGCCGCGCACGAATGACGTTCAGCGTCTCTTCGCGGTCTGTCGGAATCATCAGCGTGGAGAGATGGAAGCGCCCTTCCTCGGGCAGGCCTTCGTATACCTGCTGCGCGCGTTTCCTCGTGTTGACGATGCAGAGCACCTGCTCCGCCTCCACCAGCCGTCCCGCCAGCTCTTCGGGCGTAAAAACGCCCTCTCGCCGAAACGAAACCCGGCGGAAATCATCGAACAATCCATCTGGATCGGGCGCAATTTCACGCTGAACGAGCGTCGGCGCAAGCTGCTTGAATAACCTGCCCAGCGCGGGCTGTGTCGCCGTACAAAGCACCGCGGTCACACCGTAATGCTGCACCAGCTCGCCGATGGCCGAGACGCACGGCATCAGGAACGGCACCGGGATCGTCTGCGCCTCATCGAAGATGACAACGCTGTTTGCGATGTGGTGCAGTTTTCTGCATTTCGAGGTTTTCGCCGCGTACAGCGATTCAAAAAACTGTACCGCCGTCGTCACGACCACAGGCGCATCCCAATTTTCGCAGGCCAGCCGCTTGCGGTAAGCCTCGGGCGTTTCCTCGCCGTCATCCGCAAATTCGACCTGACTGTGATGCTCCAGCACGTTTTCTGTGCCCAGCGCCTTGGCGAAAACGTCGGCATTCTGCTCGATGATGCTCGTATACGGAATCACGTATATCACGCGCTTCATCCCGTGCTTCGCCGCGTGCGACAGGGCGAACGCCAGCGAAGAGAGCGTCTTGCCGCCGCCCGTCGGCACGGTCAGCGTGTACAGCCCCCGCTCGTCCTCCCCGCCGCGCAGGCAGCGCGCCAGAATCGCGCTCCGCTTGGCGCAAAGGTCGTTGGCAGGCGCTTCCAGCCACGGCGCGACGTGCGCGTTCAGCTTTTCCAGCAGGCGTTCCGGCGTTTCCCCCTCGCCGCGGGGCTGTCCGCCCTGAATCGCCGTCTCCGTATCCAGATAATCCGCGTCCACCAGGCACGAAAACAGCATGCGGGTGTACATCGCCAAGCGCCGCGCGTCCTTCTCAGCCGCCAGCCACGCAGGAAACCGGACTTTTGCCGGAATTTCGATTTCCGTTTTCCACGCGGAAGGATCATTTCCGCCCGTCAAGTGCTTGTTCAGCCGAGCACACAGCGTTCCGCCGCCGTCGTTCGTCTTGTCGCCCCTGTCCGGCAGGCCGCCATGATGGCCCGCCACGGCACACGCAGCATAGTAATCGCCCAGCCGCGCCGCCAGCTGCGCGCCCGCCGAAGCGTGATCCACCTTAGCCGTATGCGCCGGGTCGCGCTGCCGCTTCTGCCCGTTGGCGCTGTATTTGCCGATGTCGTGCAGCAGCCCCGTCCGATGGCCGTGCTCCTGCGCGCCAAATGCCGCCGCAAATTCTCCCGCCAGCGCCGCGACGTTCTCCTCGTGCTCCCTCAGCGGCTGATACGTTCCGTCCGGCTTCAAGTGCGTGACATAATCCATTTCGTTTTCCCCCTCTTTGTGCAGACAGCGTCCATCGCCCCTCCTGCCCATACAGCGCCACGCCGTCCGCCGACTCGTGAAACTCCACCACGTCGCACACGTCCGTCACGTTCAGCCGCTCAGAGGCCATACGCCGCCTGCCCCTTTCTTCGTTTGTTTGATCCATTCTATCGTAGCACATTTGTTCGATATTTCCAACATAACGGTGTGATAACCTGGCCATTTTTCGAAAAGTATAACCAGATAAGTATCAAAAAGCAAATGCTGTACAAGCCGCGGGTGCGTCCCCGCCATGGGAATACGGATAAATGCGGAAAATATCCTGAAAACATCTTTCCTGCAATCCTTCAATTTCCCTTTGCCGAAAAATATTAATATGTGTAAAATGACAAATTGATATTTTCCATAACCATACAGCATGGTATAATACCGACAGGGAATTGATGAGGAGGGTTTTGCCATGCACGCTAGACATCGCTTCTTGATCACACTTTTTTTGCTGCTTACACTTTCCATAACCGCTTCCGCGGAATCTACGCCCTTCTTTCCATGTGTCTTGAATCATTCCTACGAATCGAGTCAATATGAGGAATATGTCGAGATAGACCTCAAAAAATGGTATCGCTCCGACATTGACAATTGGGTAGACGATGATCTAATGGTCAAATCCGGTTCAGCGATTGTCCTAAATCATTCCATTTTAATTATTGATCTCCATTTTTCCGACTCTTTTGATTATGAGTCAAATGATACGCATGTTCCCAATGAAATCACCTTCTGCAATCGCGATCCCAATGTAACCGATGATTCAGGAACACCAGAATGGCAGGTCACAATATTCCCTGATCAGGATGATCCCTATGCTTTCCATTACTTTGGAACATTTAATTGGACAATGGCAGGGATTCACATGTTTGGTAGATACCTTGCATTCGAAGGCGATCCTGAGCCTGATTCATGCTTTTCCCTTCTAATCGCTGTCTATTAATAAGTGAGTCAAAACAATATAGGCTCGGATATTCAGTTCAATTAACCCGATGAAAAAGGCAACTACACGCTCGTATAGCTGCCTTTTGTGTTGATTGAGAATGTTCTTGCGTTAGTCCATCAGCGGATGGCGAATGGCTTTCTTCGTGTTGTTGCCTTGACGCGCCCTCTGTGCTCTGCTACTAGGTAATTAAGGGCAGGTTTCCCTGCCCTGTGCAGACTGAGTTCTGCCAGACTTGTAAATGAATTTGCGCATAATACTTGACGGTACCGTTTTAGATTTTAAAACTATAGTATCCAAATTGATCAATACACAAATTTTCTAATTCAATTCCCATTTGCATGGAATTAGGAACTTCACACGCTGAATAGTCCATATATTCTATAAGCTGGATTTTTTTTGAAAACAGTTTCCAAAGTTTTTGTACATTTTCTACCTGTACCATGCAAACACTAGGCGTAAGCTGTAAGTATACATTCCCGTTTTTCAATAAATCTACTTGATATAAGCAATCAAAAAGTGCATCTGATTTATTCAAACTATTTATTTGTTTTTCTGTAATACACATTCCCCAGCCAATATCGGGGATTCGTTCAGAAAAACCCAATCTATAGTTTCCATTTATGGTTGAAAGTGATGTTGCTCGACAAGGCCTAAAGCAATCTGCCTTTATGCCTCCAACGCTTATCTTAAATGTAGATGATAACTGCTTTAATCTGTTTTTCCATTGATCCTGCAAATCAAACGATAAATTCATATGTTTTAGCAAATATCTAGGAATAGACACATATATATATTCAACAAACATATCTTTATTCTGTTCAATTCCACTTTCCTTCAAAATCTCATTTGCATATGCAACATTTCCGTTCAGTGAGATACACTTATGATGCAATACAAACGTTTCGCTCCCAGATGCAAAACATTTCGATGGAAAGCAACAATTTTCCAGATCTTCTGACGAACAATTCAATATTTTATACAACCATTCTCTTTGTTCTTTTTCGCCAATAGCTGACCAATTTTTACAGCTCATATAATACATCACGTGTTTTTTCCAATCAGGTTGGATATCTTTACTTGGCGTAGAAAATTGTCGCGGTATCTTACTGGAACACAGTGACAATTTAATCTCGTCTACAGATTGATCTTCTATATTTGAAATAGAATTAAGGCTGTAATTCACATCTTCTAAATCGCTTATTTTTCTCACAAGGTACCCATCTTTAGAGTCATGTATTTTTAATAACAAATCTTCACTTGAAGAAATCCAATGTTCACAGCAAGGTTTTATTTCTTCAAGGAACGAGCGATATGCCATGTTCATTTCTGGAGCGAACCCAATTGAATTTACATTATAAAAATAAAATTGATAGCAAATCGGATCAAACCAACCTGAATATCCACTCATTCTAAACACCTCAATAATTCTCTTTTTTTAGATTGCATTCAGTAAGGCTTGGATTATGAGCATACCGTTCATCAGCGTTTTCCAAACTAACATCTGCATTCATAAACCGTTTCCACTCCGGATTATAAACCCTGCTTCGCAGATAATACAGTCCCGTCTCCTCATCGTACACATACCCACGATAGCGGAACGGATTCAGCGTACCAATCGTTGCTGCCAGACTGCCGGTTTTACTGATCGGATTACCCCACGCATCATAACCATATTCTACCACCTGCGTACCATTCGCGTCAATCAGCGCAACCACATCGCCCTGCAAATTGTAGATTTTTACCATTCAGCGTATAAACGCCTCTACATGCCATTTAGGGGCATTAAATGGCCGAGTCTTGTTTTTTGGCAAAAAAAGAAAAGACCTTCGATTTCTCGAAAGTCTTTATCTTGGTCGAGGTGACAGGATTTGAACCTGCGACCTTTTGGTCCCGAACCAAACGCGCTACCAAACTGCGCTACACCTCGAAAATGGAGCCAATGAAGGGACTCGAACCCTTGACCTGCGGTTTACGAAACCGCTGCTCTACCGACTGAGCCACATTGGCGTTTAGTCTCGCAAGATCACGCATCCGCCTGACAAGAAGAGATTATATCAGAATCCGCGCTTCTTGTCAATACATTTTTTATTCTTTTTTCACCTGTTTTTGAAAATTCTGTCGGTCAGCCCGAAAAAGCGGTTTTCACTGTTTTCCCCCGCGCGCAAATATGGTATACTACATCAAAAGGAGGTCTGCCGCTTGAAGGACAACCGCATCAATTATGACTTGGAGCGCAAACTGCGCCGCTATGCCATCGGCAATCTGATGAAATACATCGTCATCGGTCAGGGCATCGTCTTCGCGCTGATGTACATCTGGCCGACGCTGGGCTACCGGCTTTATTCTCTCATCTCGCTGACCCGCGCGGGGCTCATGCGCGGGCAAATCTGGCGGCTGGTGACGTTCGTGTTCACGCCGCCGTCCAGCTCGCCGATTTTCATTCTGTTCGCGCTGTATTTCTACTACATGATCGGCCTCGGGCTGGAAAACCAGTGGGGCAAGGTCAGGTTCAACCTGTATTATGGGGTCGGCATGCTCGGCTCGATCATCGCCGCGCTGATTACCGGCTATGGCAGCAACATGTTCCTCAATCTGTCGCTGTTCTTCGCCTACGCCGCGCTGTATCCCGACGAGCAGGTGCTGCTGTTCATGTTCCTGCCGATCAAGATGAAGTATCTCGCGCTGGCCGACGCGGCGCTGTATCTGTATTATTTCATCGTCGGCGGCGCGTCCACGCGGGTGACGATCGTGCTCTGTCTGCTCAATGTCTTCCTGTTTCTCGGCGGGGACATCATCAACACCATCCGCCGCGAATCGCGCTACTGGAAAACGCGGTATAATTTCCGCAAGGCCATGAGGAAGTAATTCTAAGGAGCTGTCAAGCGAACTGACAGCTCCTTTTATATCTCTCAGCCCGTCTTCCGCGCCGTCAGAATCATCCCGAACAGGCCGCCCGCGGCCAGCCCCATGCCCAGATCGGCGAGATAGGCTGTCAGCCTCGGGCTTTGCCCCATCATCAACGCATAGCAGACGATCCCCAGCGCCATATACAGCAGCCCGACACACGCGCCGCGCATGGCGCCGCCGCTCTCCCCCGCGCGCATGGCGGTCGTCACGCCCGCGAGGATAGACACAAACTTCACCACCTGATTGACGGCCGTGATGGCGCGGTCGCTGGCGTTCCACCAATTCAGAATCAGCGCGAAGACCGCCACGCCGATGACGGTGATCGCCGCCGCGACGAGCACCCCGCGCAGCACGGCAAACATCGCGTTTTTCTCCGTTCTGCGCGCGCTTCTCCGCGTCGTCCGCTTGAACGAGCCGACGCCCCTTGACGAAGCAAAGGTTTGATTTTCCACGCTCTTCCCCTCTCTTTCCCACAAAAAACCGCCCTGTCACAGCCAAAACTATGACGGGGCGGTTTATCTTATGCGGGAAATCAGATGAGCTGCTCGGAATCGTTGGTTACGGAGAGCTGCTCCACGTTGCGCACGGCCCAGCGGGCGATCATCATCTGGGTCTTCTGGTCGCCGACCTCGACGGTCAGCACGTCGTCCTTGATGCGGACGATGGTCGCGTAAATGCCGCCGATGGTGCAGATGCGGTCGCCAACCTTGAGGTTGTCGAGCATCGTCTTGGCTTCCTTGTCCTTCTTGCGCTGCGGACGAATCAGCAGGAAGTAGAACACGACGAAGATCAGGATCATCGGCACAAACTGCACGGCATAGTAGATGATGGTCGCGCCGGTGCCCATGGTCTCGGTCGCGGCGGCCGCGTCGGTCGTCGCGGTGGTGGCGGCAGCGTCAGCCAGCAGGTTCATAAGGGCATACTTCATGGGGAAAGACACATCCTTTCATTCATTGGGTAACTTCATTATTATAGCCTGTTTTTCCTTGTTCTGCAACTGTTGCGGGCAAATTCATCGACTGACCGCAGCGGGATTGCATCAGAAATTCCGGCTCATGTCGTAATGGTTGAAGAAATCGCGGCGGAATTCCTCGTAGCGATCCTCCTCGATGGCCTTGCGGATGCGCTCCATCAGCCTGAGCAGATAGCGCAGGTTGTGAATCGTCGCCAGTCGTCCGCCGGTAATCTCGCCCGCCTTGATGAGGTGGCGGATGTACGCGCGGGAGAAATTCCGGCAGGCGTAGCAGTCGCAGCCCTCTTCAATCGGGCCGAAATCGTGGGCGTATTGCGCATTGCGGATGACCAGCCGCCCCTGATCGGTAAAGCAGGTGCCGTTGCGCGCAATGCGGGTGGCGAGCACACAGTCGAACATATCAATGCCGCGATACACGCCCTCCACGAGGCAATCCGGGCTGCCCACGCCCATCAGATAGCGCGGCTTGTTCACCGGCATATAGGGCATCATCGCGTCGAGCAGGCCATACATGATGGGCTTCGGCTCGCCGACGGAAAGGCCGCCGATGCCGTAGCCGGGGAAATCCATATCGCTGAGCGCCTTCGCGCTCTCGATGCGCAGATCCTCGTAAAACGCGCCCTGCACAATGCCGAACACGGCCTGATCCTCGCGCGTGTGGTATTCCTTGCAGCGCTTCGCCCAGCGGTGCGTGCGGAGCATGGCCTCCTGCGCGGTCTTGTGGTCGCAGGGATACGGCGAGCACACGTCAAACGCCATGGCGATGTCGCTGCCCAGCGCCTCCTGAATGGCCATGCTGGTCTCCGGGCCGATGAACATCTTGCTGCCGTCGAGGTGGCTGCGGAAATGCACGCCCTCCTCCTTGATCTTGCGCAGGCTGGCGAGCGAAAAGACCTGGAATCCACCGGAATCGGTGAGGATCGGCTTATCCCAGCTCATAAATTTGTGCAGCCCGCCCGCCTCCTTGACCAGTTCCTCGCCGGGGCGGATGTGCAGGTGATAGGTGTTGGAGAGGATGATCTGCGCGCCGACCTCGTTCAGTTCGCGCGGGGTCGTCCCCTTGACGGTCGCCTGCGTGCCCACCGGCATGAAGATCGGGGTCTGGATGTCGCCGTGCGGGGTATGCACAACGCCGCGCCGCGCATGGGTTTTCGCGTCCTTTTTGACAAGGTCAAACGTTACGGGTGATGCCATTTTTCTTTCCTTTCTGCGCCATGCGCCGTACACGCGCACGCGCCGGGAATCATTCCTTCAGCAAATCCTTGATCGGCTTCTTTTCTCCGTTGGCGGCGGTCAGCTCGTAAACCCCCGCGCCGATCATCAGAAACATTGCGCCCACGCCGAGAATCGCAAACGGGTTGCTGTACAAGCCCCATACGCTGTCCAGCGCCGCGCCGGCGAAGATCGGCAAAACGCACGTCGCCAGCAGCGCGCTGCCGAGGCCTTTTTTGTGCCGTGCCTTCTCGTCGGCGCGCGCCTTGCGCGCCATCAGCTTTTTGCGCAGGAACGCGCTCAGGGAGAATTTTCCACTTCGAATCCGGCTGCGGTTCTCCGGCTTTTTCGCCGTCACCAGACAGTAAACGCCCATGCCGATCATGACGAACATGTTCACGCAGCCGAGCATGCCGCCCACGTCCGGCCTGTCGAACGCCGACATCAGCGCGACCAGCAGCATCATCGGCGCGACGCAGGCGCTGCAAAGCGCCGTGCCCATCGCGATTTTGCGCGCGTAGGCGTCGCTCTGCTTCACATAGTCGGCGGCTTCCTCCTCGGTCATCTGCGGCCAGCGCGCCTCCGTCCGGTGCGCGCCCGCCTCTTCAAAGCCCTCGCGGCGCATCCGTGCGGGGATGTCGGCGTAATCCGCCGTCGTCCGCTGCAAGGCCGCGTCGCCGCTCAGCCCCTTTTGGCGCAATTCGTCGTATCGGTCGAGCATCTGCCCGAGCAGATTCACGCGGTATACGTCCTCCATCGGCTCGTGGGCAAACGCCTCCGTCTTTTCGAGGATATACCGCTTAAACGACAGCTCAATCTCCTCGCGCGCTACCGCTCCCTGCATCAAGCGTTCCCCCTTGCGATGGTTTTGATGATTTCGCCCGCCATAATCAACCCGACGACCGGCGGCACAAAGCTGACGCTTCCGGGCGCATGGCGGCCGTTTTGCTCGTCCGCGACGATCTTCAGCGGCTCCTCGGTGGAGTAGACGACCGTGTGGTGCGCCACGCCGCGCTTTTTGAGCTGGGTGCGCATCACGCGGCAGAGCGGGCAGACGCTGGTTTTGGCAATATCCGCCACCTCGAACCGCGTCGGGTCGAGCTTGTTGCCCGCGCCCATCGCGCTGATGGCGTACACGCCCGCCTCTTTGGCGCGGCAGATCAGCGTGACCTTCGCCTTCACCGTGTCGATGCAATCCGCAATCGCGTCAAACCGCGCCAGATCGAGCGTCTCGGCGTTCTCCGGCGTATAAAACAGGCGCAGCGGCGTCACCTCGCAGGCCGGGTTGATATCCCGCACCTGCTCGGTGATCACCTCGACCTTCGGGCGGCCGACGGTGGAATCCATCGCGACGGCCTGACGGTTGATGTTGGACACGCTCACCACGTCGTCGTCGATCACGGTGATATGCCCCACGCCCGCGCGCGCCAGCGCCTGCACCAGGTGCCCGCCGACGCCGCCGACGCCGAATACCGCGACGCGCGCATCGCTGAGCCGCCGCATGCCGTCCTCGCCGAAGATGAGCGCTGTCCTTATAAATCTCTCGTCCATGATAAAACAATCTTTCTTACAGCAAATGAGCCCATCCGAATTTTGCACAAATTCCGATAACGGAGTTGTCAAACTCAAACCGAACATTTCAAGAAACAATATCTAAGCATTTTTGGATATGGGGCTTTGCCCCATCGCCCCACCAAAGGGCTTTCCGAGCGTTTACGGCGCCTGTTTGGCGCATCGCCCTTTGGAAACCTTCGGGCACAAATACCTGGTTTTCTTTCTAAAATATCGGTGTCGTTAGCTTGACTCTTTCCGAGCGTTTAGAACTCGCAGTTGCCCGGCGTGCGGGGATACGGAATCACGTCGCGGATATTCTCGATATCCGTCAAATACATAATCAGGCGCTCAAAGCCCATGCCGAAGCCGGAATGGGTGCAGCCGCCGAAACGCCGCAGATTGACGTACCAATCCATCTGCTCCTTGGAGATGTGCAGCTCGTCCATGCGTCCGGTCAGCAGATCAAGGCGCGTCTCGCGCTCGCTGCCGCCCATCAGCTCGCCGGAGCCCGGCACCAGCAGATCGACGCCGCGCACGGTCTTTCCGTCGTCGTTCTGATACATGTAGAACGCCTTGATCTCCTTCGGCCAGTCGTAGACAAACACGGGGGATTTGAAGTGTTCCTCCGTCAGATACTTCTCGTGCTCCTTGAACAGATCCTCGCCCTGCACCGCCGGATGCTCGAACGGATGCGTCGCGTGCTGCAGGATGTCGATGGCCTCCGCATGCGTCACGCGCGCGACGTGCGACTGCGTGAGCGTCTGCAATTTTTCAATCAGGTTGCTCTTCGCGTAGCCCTGCAGGAACTCCAGCTCCGGCATGGCCTTGTCCAGCACCTCCTGCACGACGGACTTGAGGAAATCCTCCTCGATGTCCATCAAGCCGTTCAGGTCGCAGAAGCAGATTTCCGGCTCGATCATCCAAAACTCGGCCGCGTGGGTCTTCGTGTTGGAGTTCTCCGCGCGGAAGGTCGGGCCGAAGGTGTACACGCGCTTGTAGGCCAGCGCATACGTCTCCGCCTCAAGCTGACCCGTCACGGCCAGCGCGGTCGCCCGGCCGAAGAAATCGTTCTCCGCCTTGTAGGGCTTGCCCATCTCCTGATTGGTCACGGTAAAGGTGTTGCCCGCGCCCTCCGCGTCGTTCGCGGTGATCAGCGGGGTGTGCACATACACGTAGCCGCGGCTCTGGAAGTAGTTGTGCACCGCCTGCGCCGCGATGGAGCGGACGCGGAACACCGCCTGAAACAGGCGCGTGCGCGGGCGCAGATACGCGATGTCGCGCAGGAACTCGAGCGTGTGGCGCTTGGGCTGGAGCGGATAATCCTCCGTGCAGTCGCCCTCGAGGATGATCTCCGCCGCCTGCATCTCCAGCGCGCCGTTGCGGCCGGGGACGAGCTTGCCCGTCGCGCGCACGGCCGCGCCGTTGCGGATGGCCTGCACCGCAGCAAAGTCCTTCACCTGATCGTCATAAACGATCTGCATCGGCGCGAGCACCGTTCCGTCGTAGAACTCGATGAAGCCGATGCTCTTCTGCTTGCGGTGGTTGCGCACCCAGCCTTCCACCGTCACAACCTGACCTTCGAGCTCGCGGCTCTTCGCGGCCACATCCCGCAGGTCGAGCACATTCTGATTCGCCATATGTTTCCCTCTTTTCCGCAGGCAAAACGCCCGCGTTTCTTTCTGTCTATACCGCTATATGATAGCAAAAACGCCCGGAAAAGGCAAGGGTTATCGCTTGCCCGCCTTCATTTCGCCATAGGTGTAGAGCATCAGCCCGACGATGACCGTCAGGCCGCCGATCATCAGCGGCGGCGTCACCTTTTCGTGGAACAGCAGCAGCGCCCAAACCGCCGCGCCGATCGGTTCGGCCAGCAGCGCGAAGGAAACCACATCCGCGCTCACAAAGCCGAGCAGATAGGTCATCAGCGCGTGGCCGCCGAGCGTGCAGGCCACCGCCAGCACGACGATGCCGTAGATCGATTCGCCCGTCACCGCCAGACCGCCCGCAAACGGCGAAATCAGCAGCAGAAACACCGCCGTCACGCCGTAAACGAACGTCATAAAGCCCAGTGCGGGCAGGTTGCGCCGCGCCGCGCGGCTGGTCAGCCAGTGCCCCGCGATGAACGCCGCGCCGATCAGCGCCAGCGCGTCGCCCAGCAGGCTGCCGCTTTCGCCGCCCATGGAGAGCAGGCCGATGGCCGCCGCGCCGACGACCGCGACCACCGCGCCCGGCACGGCCTCGCGCTTAATCGGCTCGTGCAGCAGCACGCCGGAAAGCGCCGCGACAAAGAGCGGCTGTGTGCACACCAGTGCCGTAGAGACGAACGTGGAGGCAAAGCTGAGCGAGGTCATCCAGCAGGTGTAATGCAGCGCGAGCAGCAGCCCCGCCGCGCAGGCCAGCGCGACCTGCTTTTTCGGCGCGCGGAGGATGGCCTGCAATTCGCCGCTCCTGAGCGCGGGAACCAGCAGCAGCAGGAAGCTGATCGCCATGCGGCCAAAGGCGACCATCACCGGCGACGCGCCGCAGGACAGCGACCACTTGACCATCGGGCCGGAGATGCTCACGCCCGCCACGGCGAGCGCCACGAGGAGCGCTTTCTTTTGATTGTTCATGGGGTCTCCCTTTCGTTTAACGCCTTTGCTTTTTTCTCGATGACCGGAATAAGAAAATCGGAAGTTTTCTCAAGAAAAAGAGAGACTGCCCAGCCCTTTCGCGTGACAGCCTCCCCTTGAATCGCCCGTTGGCGCTCTGTTTATTCGTCCGTTTCTTCCGGCTGCGTTTCGGAATTTTCCCCGCCGACGTCCATATCCAGCGAATCCGCTTCCGTCTGGCCGTCTTCGCTTTCGTCTTGCTCGTCCTCGTCGCGCTCCGTCGCGGTGACGCAGACGATCCGGCTGCCTTCCTCCACGCGCATGACGCGCACGCCCTGAGACACGCGGCCGATCACGGAGATATCGCTGACCGGCATGCGGATGATCGTGCCGTCGTCGGTGATGAGCATGATGTCCTCGTCCTCGCTGACGAGAAGCTGCGCGGCCATCAGGCCGGTCTTATCCGTCAGGCGCATGGCCATGATGCCCTTGCCGCCGCGGCTCTGCACGCGGAATTCGGAAACGTCGGTGCGCTTGCCGTAGCCGTTTTGCGTGATGGCGAGCACCTGTTTGCCCGCTTCGATGCGCGCGACGGAAATCACCTCGTCGTTCTCCGCAAGGTCGAAGCTCTTCACGCCCATGGAGTTGCGGCCCATCGAGCGGATGTCCGTCTCCTTAAAGCGAATCGCCTGACCCTGCCGCGTCGCCAGCATCAATTCATCGTCGTCGTCCGTCAGCTCCACGCCGATCAGCTCGTCGTCCTCGCGCAGCACGATGGCGATCAAGCCCGCCTTGCGCAGGTTGGCAAATTCGTCGAGCGCGGTCTTTTTAATCAGGCCGAAGCGCGTCGCCATCGTCAGGTATTTGCCCTCGCTCTCTCTGGGCAGCGGGATCATCGCCGTGACCTTCTCGCCGCCGGTGAGCTGG
>OLRV01000841.1_pt1 | contig 28851 bp, 25 predicted proteins | sample 1672421 | NCBI WGS metagenome assembly OLRV01 (sample SAMEA3136684, study PRJEB25190) | human gut metagenome | biome: human gut; feature: human-associated habitat; material: faeces | place: Austria | collected 2013
TATATTTTGATGATTGTTCTGATTGCAACGTCAGCTCCGGCGGCAGCAATGATCACACAGCTTGCACAGATTTATGGAAAGGATTCCAGATATGCGAGTGTGATTAATGTAATGTCGGTGATATTCTGTATTATAACGATGCCTGTGATGGTGCTGAGTTATGAAATGCTGATTGCATTATAATAGAGTAAGACAGATAAAAGCTCTGCAATATGTATGAAACATATTGCAGAGTTTTTTTGCAGAGTTATAGTTCTTCACTGTATTGTGAAATTTTATCCAGTACCCGTTGCTTCTCATCTCCGGTAAGTGGAACCGGGCAGTAATCGTTGTAACCGCTGGAAGAAGTGATGGAGCAGGGAATGATATTTAATTTGCTGCTTTTCTTTAAGTTCCCTTTATGGAATGTGAATGTCTGCTGTACGATCATGCTATCCGTATCGCCAGGTGTAGAATTGCCGCCAAAGCAGAAATTGCCAAGGCTGTAGCAGATGTATTTTCCGTTGTATTTTTCAATGCCCTCGAGCACATGTGGGTGGTGTCCGATTACAAGGTCTGCACCTTCATCAATGGCGAGATGTGCAAGAGCCTTCTGGTTCTCGTCCGGTGTATATTGCTTTTCAATTCCCCAATGGAAATTTACGATGATAATCTGAGCACCGGCTTTTTTCAATGCTTTGATATTCTTTTTTACCTGCGATGCACGTTTTTGGTGATCCGCAAGCTCATAGATTCCGGTAACACCGACTTTGATTCCTTTTACTTTGAAGATCTTCACCCGGTTATAACCAAAGGAAGCAATTCCGGCATCGTCCAGTGCGGAGATTGTATCGGTGTAGCTCTTCTTCCCATAGTCATGACTGTGGTTATTAGCGAGATTGGCCGCTTCGATGGAGCTTCCGGAAAGGATTGCAGCATATTTGGCAGGTGCTTTGAAGGCAAAGGTTTTGGCCTCCCGGGCAGTTTCATCTGTCAGGGTTCCTTCCATATTGACGATAGACAGATCATCTTTTTGGAAAATGGATCTGACGTTCTGGAAGAAATAGTCGGCACCGTATGATTCGTAATAAGCATTCAGGCTGGTAGAATAACTGAAATTTTCATCGGTTCCCAATGTACAGTCTCCGGTGGAACTGATAGTAAGAGAAACCTTGTCTGGATTTTTTTTATTTTTTTTACTGTTGCGCCGTTTCTCCCCCGCCGAAGAGCGACTGCAGCTTGAAGAAAGCCGTACCGAGGATGCCCGAGAGGATTGACGCCGAGAGGATGCTGATCTTCGCAAGGTCGAGCATCGCGCTGTCCGTGAAGGCCAGCGAGGCGATGAAGATAGACATCGTGAAGCCGATGCCGCCGAGCATGCCCGTCGCTGCGAGCTGGCTCTTCGTCGCATTGCCCGGCAGCTGCAGGCCAAAGACCTTGCAGAGCACGAATACCGCGCCGAAGATGCCGATGGGCTTGCCGAGGCAGAGGCCGGCGAGGATGCCGAGGAAGATCGGCGAAGCCACGTCAAACGTCGCCAATGAGATCGCGACGCCGGCATTGGCCAGCGCAAAGACCGGCATGATCGCATAGGCCGACCACGGCTCGAGTGCGTGCTCGAGCTTGTGCAGGAGTGAGTTCTCCGGATCCGCCGCTGCCGGGATGGAGAGGCCGAGCAGCACGCCCGCAATCGTCGGGTGGATGCCGGCTTTCAGGAAGGCCAGCCAGGCGATGAAGCCGAGCGCCATGTAGCACGGCAGGAAGCGCACGCGAAAGCGCCCGAGCACGAACGCGGCGGCCACCGCCGCAAGCCCCAGCAGCAGGGCCGATACAGTGAGGTCCGTGTTGTAGAACAGCGCGATGACGACGATGGCGCCGAGATCGTCGACGATGGCGAGTGCCGTCAGGAAGACGACGAGGCCGAGCGGTGCCTGGCGCGCAGCGATGGTCATGATGCCGAGCGCAAAGGCGATGTCCGTCGCCATCGGGATGCCCCAGCCGCCGAATGTCGGCAAGCCTGCATTGATCGCCGCATAGAGGGCGGCCGGCACGAGCATGCCGCCGAGCGCCGCGCCGACGGGCAGCAACATTGCCGAATACGTGCGCAGCTCGCCGTAGAGGAACTCGCGCTTGATCTCAAGGCCGATGACGAAGAAGAACACCGCCATGAGGCCGTCATTGATCCAGTGCAGCAGGCCCATCTCCAGCACGTACTCCCCCGCTCCGACAGCGATGGGATAATGCAGCAGATGCTCGTACGATTCGGCCAGCGGTGAATTCGCCACGATGAGTGCGAGGATGGCGCAGGCCAGCAGGATGACACCGCTGCTCGCCTCCCAGCGCAGGAATGCCAAGAACGGCTCCGCGATTGCCTGCATGGATTTGATTGTCTCTTTCATAATTCCATCACTTCCTTTTCTTTCCCAAATGATCGATCGCAACAAAAGCCTGCGCCAACGCGCAAAACCCTTATTTTTACTCTACCATAAAAATCTGAGAAAGAAAAGGAACTGCATCACAAAAGCATCACAAAAAATCGTGATGCTCTTGAAATCATGCTTTTGTCTTGCGCCCCAGCAGCTTGACCGGCAGCAGCAGGACAAAGTTGAAGACGAGGATCGTCAGGATCAGCAGCGCGCCGATGCCGTTCGCGATGGCGTCGCGGTCCGGCACAAGGCCCGTGCTCATGAGGTACCAGAGGTGGACGGCCAGCGTCTCGCCGCCTGCCATGACATCCGTGTCGAACATGTGGCGCGATACCGTCGTGCCGGCCGTGAAGATCAGGATGGCCGTCTCGCCGAGCGCACGGCCCGCCGTCAGCGTGATGCCCGTGAGGATGCCCGGCATCGCGCTCGGCAGCACGACCTTGAAGATCGTCTGGAGCTTCGTCGCGCCGAGCGCAAGGCTCGCCTCTTCATACGACTTCGGCACCGTGCGGATGGATTCCTCCGTCACGCGCACGAGCATCGGCAGGTTCAGCAGGACGAGTGTCAGCGAGCCGCCGAGGATGGAAAAGCCCATGTTCATCATGTTGACGAAGACAATCATGCCGAACAGGCCGAGTACAATGGACGGCACCGTCGCGAGGCTCTCGACGGAAAGGCGGATGCACTTCGTCAGCTTGTTCTCACGCGCGTACTCCGCGAGGTAGATGCCCGCGCCGAGCGCGATTGGGATGGAGATGGCCATCGAGAGGAAGAGCATGTAGAAGGAGTTGAAGAGCTGCGAGCCGACACCGCCGCCCGCCACCATGTCGCTTGATTTGCCGAGAATGAAGTGCGGCGAGAGCACCGGCAGCCCCTTGTAGAGGATGTAGCCGAGGAAAGCCGCGAGCAGGGCGAGGATGAAGAATCCCGTAAACCAGAGGCCCGCCCGTGCCACCTGATTCTGTACTTTTGCATTCATGTGTTATACCCTCCTCGTGCCGAAACGGCGGATGACAAGAATCATGGCCAGCGACAGGATGAGCAGCACGAAAGCCATGAGGAAGAGCGCATTGCCCCAGACCGAGCCGAACGGCGTATTGCCCATCTCGACGACGATGTCACTCGTCAGCGTTGCCGTCGGAGAGAACAGCGAGGTGATGAGCTGCGGCGTGTTGCCGATGAGCATCTGCACGGCCATCGTCTCACCGACGGCGCGCGCCATCGCGAGCACGACAGCCGTCAGGATGCCAGGCGCAGCAGCGGGCACGATGACGTGGACCATCGTCTGCCACCACGTCGCGCCGAGCGCGAGGCTCGCCTCCTCCAGCGGCTTCGGCACAGCATTGAGCGCATCCGTGCTGATGGAGAGGATTGTCGGCATGATCATGATGGCGAGCACGAGCGACGCCGCGAGCACGCCGAAGCCCGTCGTCGTGCCGAACGCATCGCGCATGTACGGCACGAGCAGCATCAGGCCGATGTAGCCGTAGACGACCGAAGGGATGGCGACGTAAAGATCCGTTGCCGGGCGCATGATGTTCTTGAGCCAGGCCGGAGCGACCTTCGCGAGGAAGATGGCGCCGAGCAGGCCGAGTGGCGCGCCGATGGCAACCGAAAGGAGTGTCGTCACCAGCGAGCCCACGATGAACGAGAGCGCGCCGAACTTGCCGAGCGTCGGATCCCAGCTCGCGCTGAAGAAGAACTCCAGCGGGCTGACCGCTGCGAACGTCATGAGGCCCTGGCGACCGACGAAGAAGATGATGGAAAAGATGATGATGGTCATGAGAAAGGCAGCCGCAATGAAGAGATACCGCCCGCACTTGTCATAGAATAGCCTGCGCTCATGACCTCCGCCTGACTGCTTGCCGTCAAGGCGGCCGATTGTTGCTGCCCGTTCCATAAAAACCTCCTGTATAAACGTGATGCAGGACCTCCGTCCTGCATCATCCTTCCTGTTTACTTTCGCGAATTACTTCTTCATCTTGTTGACAGGGATGAAGCCGAGCTTCTCAACCTGCGTGTTCTGGAACTCATCGCTGAGGATGTAGTCGATGAATGCCTTGACCGCGCCAGTCGGCTCACCTTTCGTGTACATGTGGCCATAGCCGTAGATCGGATACTTGCCGGCGATGATGTTCTCCGGAGAATACTCAACGCCATCGAACTTCAGGATCTTGACGGAATCATCGGCATACGGTGCATCGACATAGCCGATGGAGCCCGGCGTGCTGGCGATAGCGGCGCGGACTGCACCATTGGAATCCTGGATGACTGCGTTATCCGTGAAGGCTGCGCCCTTGAGGACGACATCGCTGATCGTCGCACGGGAACCCGAGGACTTTGCACGGTGGATCAGCGTGATCGGCTGGTCGTCGCCGCCGACTTCCTTCCAGTTCGTGATCTTGCCCGTCAGGATGTCAATGGCCTGCTGCTTCGTGATGTTGTCGACCTTGTTGTTCTTGTCGACGATGAAGACGAACGGCTCAACGACGACCTTGTGGTCGACGAGGCCCTTGTCCTTGTACTCATCCGGCAGGTTGACATCCGAGTTGCCGATCTGGACCGATCCCTCTGCGACCTGGTTCATACCCGTGAACGAACCGCCGCCTGCGATGTTGACCGTGACCTTATCGTACTTGTCCTGGAAGGCTTCCTGCGCCGGCTTCAAGAGCGGCAGGAGTGCCGTCGAGCCCGAAGCCGAGATCTTGCCGGAGATGTCCTGCGCAGCACTGCTAGAAGAGCTTGAAGCCTGCTGGCTGCCACCGCCGCAGCCCGTCAGCAGCACTGCCGCACTCGCGACAACAGCACCGACGGAAAGAAGTTTCTTCATCTTGTTGAACATATTATTTCCTCCCCAAATCACTTGCTGATTGGAACCCTGGAGCCCTTCGGCTCCCTTCATCGTTCTCCTATATCGTAGCAAAGAACGCCGGGGGTTTTGTTGTCTCCATGTTAAATCCATGTAAATTCATGTCAGGCAACCCCGCTTGTTAACCACAATCTCACCGCCATCTCATTGAGTCATCAGGAAACAGCTCATGCAGATGATACTTTCAATAGAATGGCGATTCCTGAAGATGCGGACCTTGACAAAGGCACATCAACCTTTTAGGATAAGTGAATATAATTTTGTATACACATTGCAACTATATAGAAAGGATGGTTCCATGCTGCCGCCGATTCCCTGGAAATACGCCCTGCCGCTCTTCGGCCTCGCCACTTCTGCATTCATGTTCAACACGTCAGAGTTCATGCCGATCGGACTGCTGTCCGACATCGCAGCGTCATTCGAGATGACGCCGGCCCAGACGGGCATCATGATCACAGTCTACGCCTGGATGGTCGGCCTGCTCTCCCTGCCGCTGATGCTGGCAGCCTGCCGGATGGACCTGCGCCACCTGCTGCTCCTGACGCTCGGCCTCTTCATGGCGGGTCAGCTCGGCTCAGCCTTCGCCGTGAACTTCCCGATGCTCATGGCCGCGCGCATCGCCGTCGCCTGCGCCCACTCCGTCTTCTGGTCGATTGCCGGGCCACTGGCCACGCGCCTCGTGACGCAGGTACGTCAGCCATTCGCCCTCTCGGTGATTGCAACGGGCTCTTCCATCGCCATGATCTTCGGCCTGCCGCTTGGGCGCGTCGTCGGCTTGGCACTGGGCTGGCGCATGACGTTCTTCTCGCTTGCCGTCATCGCGCTCCTGGCCCTTCTCTTCCTCTGGCGCGTCTTCCCGCCGCTCTCGAAACAGGCCCCCTTCTCGCTCCACGAGCTGCCCGCGCTCTTCAAGACCCCGCTGACGGCCGGGATCTTCATCCTGTCGCTCCTCTTCGCCACGGCCTACTTCACGACCTACAGCTTCATCGAGCCGTTCCTCGCGACGGTCGCCGGCTTTTCCGCCTCGTCGATCACCTGGACCCTCATGGTGCTCGGCCTCTGCGGCTTCTTCGGCAGCATGCTGTTTTCGCGCCTCTACGGCACGCACCGCTTTCTCGTACTGCGCGCCGGCGTCATCGGCCTGTTCGCCGGCCTGCTTCTCTTCCTGCCCGCAGCAGCCTTTGCGCCCGCAATGCTAGCCTGCTGCATGCTGCTCGGCACGATATCGACGCTGTCCAACGTCGCCATGCAGGCTGAGCTCATCCGCAGCTGCTCGCGGACAGATGCCCCCGTCGCCATGTCGATTTTTTCCGGCATCTTCAACGTGGGCATCGGCGGCGGCACCTTCCTCAGCGGCCATCTGACATCGGCCGGCGCGCTCAGTGACATCGGCTTCTTCGGCGCCGCCATCGCGGGCCTGGCCGTCGTCTACACCTTGTGCGCCTACCTGCCCGCCGCACGGGAAGCCGGCCGCCGATAAAGCCCCGCATCCTTCTACAAAAAGAACCGCTTCCGTCCATCGTCAAATGGACCGAAGCGGTTCTTTTCATGTACCGGTCAGCGTTGCAGGTACTGCTTGCGCATGAGGAAGTAGAACGGCACGGCGATCAGGAGGCCGCCGAGGCCGAAGAGGATCTTGTGGAGGTCGGCCTGGACGAGGAGCCAGAGGCTGACGAGGACGGCGATGACGGGGATGACGGGGCCAAACGGCACGGGCAGTGTGCTCGGGTGCTCCGGGTCGCGCCTGCGCAGGACGAGGATGGCCAGGCAGGTTGGCACGTACTGGGCGAAGCGCGAGACGACGCTGATGGCGGCCAAGGTCGTGAAGCTGCCCGACAGGGCGATGAGGATGCCGACGATGGTCGCGAAGAGGATGGCCACGTACGGCGTGTGGAAGCGGTTGTAGCGCGAGAAGACTGGCGGCAGCATGTGGTCGTCGGCGATGGCGACGATGACGCGCGGCGTCAGGAAGGACGAGGCCAGGTTGATGCCGCCGATGGAGACGAGCGTACCGGCAGTGACGAGCAGGCCGCCGCCCGTGCCGAGGAAGACGGCGGCTGCCGTCGCAATCGGCGTCTTCGTCTCCGCGAGGTCCGGGCCGAGCACGCCGATGGAAACCATCATGATGAGGAAGTAGAAGGCGGAGACGAGCAGCATGACGACGACGATGGCGCGCGGAATGTTGCGCTTCGGGTCATCCATGTCCTCCGCTGCCTCGGCGATGGCCTCGAAGCCCGTGAAGGCGTAAAAGATCAGGAGTGCGGCCGCGCCGAACGAGAATTCGGCGGCCGTCTCTCCGCTCGGCAGCAGCGGCGTGAAGTTCGCGCCGTTCATGTAGAAGATGCCGATGGCGATGAAGAGCACGAGCGGCAGCAGTTTGCCGACCGTCACGATGTTGTTGATGACCTTCGAGAGCTGGACGCCCAAGATGTTTATGAGCCCGAGCGAGCCCATCAGGGCGATGATGACGAGGTCCTTGTAGAATGGATCTTTCATGGCTGGCACGACAGCTGTCAGCGCCGTCGCAAAGCCGTTGGCCATGGCCGCCCAGGCGATGATGCTGATGGCGGCCTTCATGAAGCCGACTTCAAAGCCGACGAAGTTGCCGAAGGCGGCACGCGCGTAGATGTACGGGCCGCCGTTGCGCTGGAAGCGGCCGCTGGCCTCGGCGAAGCAGAGTGCCAGAGACATCGCCAGCAGCGCGTCAAAGAGGATGACGACCAGCGAGAACGAGCCCGCGAGTGCGTACGCCTTGTTCGGCAGCAGGAAGATGCCTGAGCCGATGATGGCATTGATGCCGAGCAGCACAATGCTCCAGAAACCGAATTTGTTTTTCTGCATGAATTCTCTCTCTTTCTTGATGGGTCCAATATCTTCAGACATCAGGCGTCAGCCGGTGCGAGCAGCCATTGAAAGAGGCGCTGCATGTCGCTGCGCTCGCGGTGCATCATCTCGGGATGCCATTGCACGGCAAGGATCGGCTCAGAGATGCCCTCCAGTCCCTCGACCGTCCCGTCGGCCGCTCGGGCCGTCACGCGCAGCCCCGGTGCAATGCGGCGGGCCGCCATGTGATGGAAGGAATTGACTGTCAGCGACGGGCCGAGCAGGCGGTGAAGCGTGGAGCCCGGCTCCACCGTGACCGTGTGCGTGGCCTGTGCCGGATGGCCGCCCTGGAAGTGGCGGACGAAACTGCCCTCCGCCTCGCTCATGTCCTGGTACAGGGTGCCGCCCAAGAAGACATTGAGGCTCTGGAGCCCGCGGCAGATCCCGAGGATGGGCAGGCCGCGCCGCCTGGCCGCTGCGATGAGCAGCCGGTCAAATGTGTCGCGCACGGGCAGCGTGCTGCCAAGCTTCTCGTGCGGTTCCTCTCCCCAGAGCAGCGGGTCGACGTCCCAGCCACCTGAGATGACCAGGCCGTCAACGGCCTCAATCTGCGCCTCGACGATATCTTCCTCATCCGTCACAGGCAAGATCATCGGCACGCCGCCCGCCGAGGCGACAGCCTGCACATAGTCGTCGTTGACGTATGACTTCCCGTATCCCGGGAATATCCCGCCCTCCATGAACATCAGGTTGCCCCCGATGCCAATCCGTTTCTTGCGATGACTCGCTCTCGTATCTTTGCACTCCGTACGCATAACGCCCCTCTCCCCTAAGCATACATCATATAGTGTTAACATACTTGTATAATAGGTATTGTCATTCATGATTGACAGTGTAACAACTTTACATCGTTCTGTCAAGAAAGAATTTGATAAAACAAAAGAGCCGCCCCAAAAGGGCAGCTCATACAGGCAGCCATCATCCGGCAAGCACCCAGATGACGGCGATGACGAGTGCGGGAAGGAAGTTGGCGACGCGCACGTGCGGCAGGCCGAAGAGGTTCGTGCCGACGCAGAAGATCAGGATGTCGCCGACGGCACTGAGGCTCTTGAGGGCGGCGGGCGTCATGATGGGCTCGAGGAAGCCTGCGGCCAGGAAGATGGCACCCTGAAAGATGCCGACGGACAGGGCCGAGAAGATACAGCCCTTGCCGAGCGTCGCCGTCATGATCATGACGATGACGGCGTCGAGGACCGTCTTGACAAAGAGCACGGACGGATCGCCGAGCAGGCGGTCGTTGATGGAGCCGATGACGGCCATCGCGCCGATGCAGACGGTCAATGAGGCGGTGACGAAGCCGTCGACGAAGCGCGTGTCGCCGCTGCTGCCCGTCTTCCGGCGCAGCCAGATGCCAAACTTCTCCATGCGGTCCTCGATGTTGATGGCTTCGCCGATGAGGGCGCCGCCGATGAGGCTTGCGAGCATGCAGTTCGTGCCGACGAGCGCAAGGCCGCCACCATCAAGCGCGAGCATCTCCTTGACTGCGCCCGTCAGGCCGAGGAAGATGACGGCGACGGCACAGGCCATCATGAGCGTCTTCTGGAAGCGCTCAGAGATCAAGCGCCCGCAGCCGAGTCCCAGCATCCCTCCTGCGACAATGCCCGCGACATTTGCTAAAATACCGATTCCTGGAAACAAAACATCACACCTTTCTCAATGACCACTCATCGCTTCTGCCGCCCCTTGTCCTTGTACATCTCCCGGTCGACCTTGGTGATGATGGCATCGATATCCGAGATGGGCGTCATGCACGTGAGGTGGCCGAGCGCGACGCTGACGTTGTTCGCGCGAAACGCATCGCGCAGCGACTGGATGATGGCAACCGTTTTTTGCCCGTCGGCATGCTCGACGATCATGAGGAATTCGTCGCCGCCCATGCGGAAGACATGGCCCTCACCCGCGCCCTGCTGTGCCCTCTGCATGATGCGGGCCACGGTCTTGATGAGCACATCGCCCGCCTCGTGGCCATGCACATCGTTCATGCGCTTGAGGCCGTTGACATCGCCGAAGACGAAGGCGCACGAGATGCCCTTGGGCAGATTGTCGAAGTAATTGCTGAGGCCGCGGCGGTTCAGGAGCCCCGTCATCTGGTCGTAGAGGCTCATGCGCTCGAGCTCGCGCGCAACATCGCGGTTGCGGATCATGATGGCGATGAAGCGGCTCAGCGTCATCATGAGGTAGCCCGATGCTTGGAAGAGATTCTCCTTCGGATTGACGATCTGGATGTGGCCGATGATCTTGTCGGAGATCTTGAGCGGTGCGGCGATGAAGCGCCGGATATCCGGCAGATAATGCTCGAATGCCGGATGTTCGCTCTGGAACTTCTCGTAATCGGCAATCTTCACGACGTGCTGCGCACGGAACATCTCGTAGAGGTAGCACGGCACGAGCGGCACATGCTGCATCTTCTCCTTCATCGGCTCGATGCCATTGCGGCACCACTCGTACGTGTTGTTGACGAAGCGCCCGACCGCATCGCACTCGAAGATCGAGATGCGGTCGGCGTCGAGCTCGGAGCCGATCTTCCAGAGCATCTTCTGGATGCCCTGTGACGAGTCCTCCTCGCGCATGGCGATGCTCAGCGCATCGTTGATGGAGGCCTCGCGGTAGAGCAGCTCATTGCCCTTGATGTCGCGGTTCACGTACTCGTTGAGGTTGATGGACATCGAGAAGCGGTAGTTCTTGCCGCGCCAGGGCACGAGCGTATCGCGCAGCAGGTAGTCAAAGCCCGAGACGGCATTGTGATACGTCCATGTGTAGAAGCTGTCGCGGCGCAGCAGATGATTCGTGCAGAACTCGCACGGCTCTTTGCCGCCGACGATGACCTCATAGCACTTCTTACCTGCGCATGAGAAGTCGTCCGGCAGATGGAAGTCACGGTAGATGGCCTGGTTGATGTAGATGAGATCGTACGTCTCGGGGTCGCACATGTAGATGCGCTCGTTCATGTGGTCGAATTTCTCGCGGTCAAAGGCAATGCGGTCCCCGATGTAGATGGACTCGCCGAGCTTGTCTTTGCGCGCGTCGTCCGCGCGCTCCACGAGCAGGCGCAGCAGCCCCTCGATGTTCTTCGTCTCCGAGCCGTAGCCGATGGCGTACTGCATGTAGAGCGTGCAGGGGCAGCCGCCGATTTCGCGGATGCCGTGGACAGCATTGCTGAACCGCAGCAGGCGATCGCGCAGGTTCCGCTCGTGGATGAGCTTGTGGAAGCAGACGAAGCGGCCAAAGCCGATGTGCGCGATGACGCTGCCCGGCACGACGGCCTGGCGCAGCTCTTTGGCGAGGCGGTGCAGGAGCTCCTGGCGGAACGTCTCGCCGTATGCGCGCACGGCCGCCTCGATGGCGGGCACGCAGAGATAGACGGCGGTGAAATCCTCGCCGTGCTGCAGGTAATTGTCCATGAACTCGATGCCGACGATCAACATCCCGCGGTAATTGGTGAAGCCCGTCTCCTTGTCCATGACGACATCGCGGTATTCGTCGAGCTCGTGCCCGAGCTCCCGGAAGCGGCCGATGAGCCCGATGAGCTTGCCCTCGCGGTAGATCGGATAGCGGTCAGAGTAGATGGCGTGCGAGCTGCCACGCGCGATGCACTCGCCGAACTGATGGTACTGCGGCTGCCCGTCGCGGAGCAATTTCTCTCCGGCCAGGCGGACAGCAGGGTCAACGATGTGCAGACCCAGTTCATGGTCCGTCCTGCCGACAATCTCCGCCTCGCCGTGGAAGCCGAAAAAGTCGAGGAACGCTTCATTGGCCCCGAGGAAACGCTGCTCACGGTCCTTCCAGAAAAGGCCCGCCCTGTCGTACGCGGCGAAGCTGCGCCAGAGGACAGCGTCGCACCTCGTCTTATTGGAGAGCTCCGGCGACTCCACAAGGCCATACGCATCGGCAATCGCCTTGAGGCAGTCTCTCGCCCCCGGCCTCGTCTCGATGACGAGCGGCTGGACACAGAGCAGCATACTGCTGTGATGGTCGAGATGGATCTCTACGGCATCGAAGCGCATCCAGGCATAGCTGCCATCCGCCTGGCGGATGCGGAAGCAGTCCGCATGCATCATCTTATCCTGATCCAGCATGCTCTTCATGCGTCGTTTGACATCGGCAAAAGCCAGGAAGCGGGTCCTGTCCGACGGGTAGACTTTCTCGCGGGCATAGCGGCTGAAAAAGGCGTCAAGGCCCGCATGATGCGCCTCGCCGAACGGGAACCACTCCTGCATGCCGACGAGCACGTCGCAGATATCCTCCTGCACGTCGAGGAAAAAGACGTTCTGATACATCCGGCAGAGGTTACGCATGACGTCATCCGTCTGCCGCACCTTGTCGTCGTACTGGAGCTCCTCCGTGATATCCTCAAATTTTGCCTGATAGATGTGCAACGCCTGGGCCGAGGCAATCCGCTTCATCGTGACGCGATAGCTGCGGCCGTACGCGGCGAAGGTCATCATCTGCGCAGTCTTTGAAGCGTCGACCTTCCGGATCTGGCGCAGGATGTGCCCGCGCAGCGGATGATTTTTCATATGCAGGCAGCGCTCAGCCTGCTTCTGGTCGCGTACGCCAAAGGCCGGTGACTCCGACCAGAAGACGTCGTTGCCGGAGAGGAACGTCACTTCCTCCCCGTCGAAGAGGAAGAAGGCAATCGCTTCATCGGCCGAGATATCGGCCTGTCCGACCTGGCAGTAGAGGTGCGATTCCGCACGCGATTCGACAGAATACGTTCCCTTGTCACAAGCGGCATAGAGCGCCTCTGGCGTCATCGGCTTGCCGTAATAGTAGCCCTGGATCTGCTCGCAGCCGCTCGAGCGCAGGAAGCGCAGCTGCTCTTCCGTCTCCACGCCCTCTGCGAGCGTGTGGATGCCGAGCTTCTTGGCCATGTGCACGACAGAGAGGATGATGTCCCTCGAGCGCTGATTGAAGTTCTTCAGGAACGCCATGTCGAGCTTCAGCAGGTCAAACGGATAATCCTTGAGCACGTTGAGCGACGAGTAACCACTGCCGAAGTCATCGAGCCAGACATGGTACCCTGCGCGATGGAATTTCTGGAGCGCCTGCCGAAGCGTCCCCTTATCGCGCACGACAGCCGTCTCCGTCAGCTCAAAGCGCAGGTACTCATGGGAGACCCCGTACCGCTCCATCATCTCCTCCGCGACGGCGAAAGGATCCATCTCAAAGAAATCCAGCGACGACAGATTGACCGATACGGGGACGATTGGCAGGCCGTTCTCTTTCTGATAGTGGAGCAGCTTCACGACGCTCCGGATCATGAAGGCATCGAGCTCATGGATGAGTCCGGACTCCTCCAGCACGGGGATGATGGCGGCTGGCGAGATCAGGCCATGCTGTGGGTCATCCCAGCGCATCAGTGCCTCGACATGGCTGAGCTTTCCCGTCAGGACGCGCATGCAGGGCTACAGGTAAACCTTGATCTGCCCCTTCTGCAGCGCCTCTGTGAAATGCGTGAGGATGTACGTGTGCAGGACGACCTTGTCGCTCATCGATTTGCGATAGATGGCCCAGCTGCGCTTCACCACTTTCTTCGCCGCATCACAGGCCATCTTCGCCTCATCGAACGATGAAGTGACCGACGAACCATCCCCGGCCTCGAAGAAGCGCAGTCCCGCCTTGACCTCGACGCCGGGCATCGCGATGAAGTGGTTGATCCGGCGGCAGATCTGCTCGACGCGCGCCGTGAGGCGGTTTGCCGGTGCCAGCGCCAAAAAAGAATCGGCCGCCAGATGCGTGAGAATGGCACCCGGCAGCATTTCCTTCAGCACGGCAACGGTATGGCTGAGCACGCGGTCGCCAGCCGCATACCCGCAGCTGGCATTGTAGAGCTTAAAATTCGTGATGTTGAAGTAAACGGGGCAATGGCTGCCGAAGACATGCATATCGCGGTCTTTCATGGCCTGGCGCAGGGCCTCCTGAAAAAAGGTCCCGCGCGGCAGCAGTCCGTCCATGGCACCGGGGACATGCATCAGCGTGCGCATATTGGCATCCATGAGACAGATGGACCAGAACGCTTCGCCGTCCTGCTCGATGCGGCGCAGGTACATGTCGACGCGCCGGATGTGAGCAGCCGATGTGCACAGTTCAAAGTCCAGATAATGTACATCGGCGCTTTTTCCCCGCTGCCAGACGCCGAGCTGTACCGAGATCTGCCGATAATCCTCCGCGATCACCATGCCGCGCAGGCAGCCGCCTGTCAATTTCAGGAAGTCTTTCTCGGTGCTGCACTGAAACAGGGAGAGCATCATCTCGTTACATCGCACAATGCGCTCTGAGCCATCTGCCCGCATCAAGCAAAATGCGCCGGGCATATTTTCATAACAGGAATGCTCTCTCATCATATATACTCCCCCATCATCCGTCTCTTTTCTCGCAATCGAGTCTTCCGCAATCGATGCGCTTATCAGCAGTCATCCGCCGGGACAGCCCTCTCGAAGCGATACGTCTGCGCTGCATCGGGGTACTTCTCGCGATCGACCTCACTCATGAACATCAGGAGCGGACGCACATAGACCATGTAATCGCCGTAGAGCGCGCGGTAACAGACCATGCGCTCATTCGTCTCGGTGTGGATGACCGGGCACTCGATGATCTCATAGAGGCGGTTCTTGAAATGCCGCCAGATCTCTCCGTGTTTCGGAAGTTCTCTTGTCATGATATCCCCTCACAATCAAAACAGTCTTCTTCCCAGCTTCATGACAGCAAAAAGCCGAGCCCTAAGGCCCGGCTTTCTTGCTCCCATCATGTTGCATGGCTTGCAAAGCAGGAATCTACTGCCTCTTTAATTTTCTCTTATATAATAATATCATTATAGCGAAGGAGAACACATTTTGCAATGGAAATCCGCTCCATCTTCATCCATGTCCTCTCGCATGAGACGATAGTTTGCCCCCTCCGCCTTCGATGTCGATCACTCGTGCTGCGGCAGGAGCAGATAGACGAGGCCCGTGTTCTCGAGTTCGGGCAGTCTGCGGAAGATGGCCATGCGCTCGCCGTCCGTGGCATAGGGATGACGCGCGACGTCCAAGAGACAGCTGATGAACTGGCCGTGCGAAAAGAGCATGATCCGCTCCTCCGGCCGCTCCTCGACGCGCTGCAGGACGAGCGTTGCGCGCGCGACGAGATCGTGGAAGGTCTCCGCCCCTGCGCCGTCGCAGTAACGCGGGTCCTGCTTTTGCCAATACGCCTTGACCCAGGGCAGCCGCTCCGTGCGCCGCGTGCCCCGGCAGCGCGCCGGTGAGAGGTAGGTGAACTCCGCCGTATCCGGCCAGATTTCGACAGGCACATCCGGGAATTTCTCGCGCAGCGGCTCGGCTGTCTGCTGAGCCCGGCGGAACGAGGACGCGACGATGAGGTCAGGGCGCACATCGATGCGCGCGCTGAGCTTCTTCGCCTGCTCCTCCCCGAGCGCCGTCAACGGGATGCTCGCATGATCATGCGTCGGCTGATCGACATTGCCTGTGCTCTGCCCGTGGCGCACGAGCATCAGGATCTTGAACTTCGTATGCATGATAAGCCTCGCTCAATCGATGTAGACGACGGGATTGCCCGTGACCGGCATGACGCGGCGGCCGGGAAGACCGTCCGGCGTATCGGGATAGCCGATGCTCAGCGAAGCGCAGACTTCCTCGTCTTCTGCCATGCCGAGTTTCTGCAGGTACGCCCGGAGGACGGGATTGTCCTGCAGCCAGCGCAGCTGGTTGATCCAGCACGAGCCGAGGTCCAGCGCATTGGCCGCGAGCATCATGTTCTGCATGGCACACGAGACATCGGCATATTTATTGCCGTAATCCCTCTTGTTGGCTACGACGATGAGGACGGGGGCGTTGTACATGAACACATAGCCGCCCTTCTTCGCTGCGCGGATGGCCCCGCCGAAGTTGTCATCGTTTTCCGGCGTGACCTCCATCTTCGCGAACTCCTGCTGCACGAGCGCGATGAGCTCCTGCAGGACTTCCTTCTTGCGGATCACGATAAAGCGGCTCTGATTCTTGTGCTTGCCGCTCGGTGCCTGGCGGCCCGCCTCGATGACCTTGTCGAGTACCTCCTGCGGCACAGGTTCCTCTTTGAATTTGCGCGTGCTGTGGCGCGTGACAATGCAGGAAAAGACATCCATGGTTCAGCACTCCTTTTCTATCGATGAATATCAAGTCACTGGCTTATATCATGATTCATTTTCGACAACAGATGCGCAAATCCCTGCCCATCGCCCGCACAAAAAGACGCCCGATCACCAGCCAGCGCAGAGCGCGGAGGCGATCAGACGGTCTTTTCTCATGAGGATGTATGTATAGGTGTATGAACGGCTCAGATCAGGCGTTTCTTCTTCTGATGGATGCGCTCGGCCGTCTCGAGGTAGATGACCCACTCCGCAATGTTGACGGCGTGGTCGCCGATGCGCTCGAGGAAGCGCGCGATGAAGAGCAGCTGTGTCGCCCCTTTCTGACGCGCCCCCTCCTTCGTGACGAAGTCCGACAGTGCGTAGAACGTGTGCTCGAAGACTTCATCCATCTGCTTGTCCAGCTTGCGGACCTCGTCGGCCTTCTGGACGCTCTTGTCGCGATACGCCTTGACGGCGCGGCGCAGCATCGCCGCAGCACTGTTGCCGAGCTCCTCGATCCAGTGCTTGCAGTCCGGATTCAGCGGTTCATTGACGGAGACTGCCGTCTTAGCAATGTCAAAGGCATGATCGCCGATGCGCTCGATATCCGTCGAGATCTTGAAGCCCGTCGCGATGACGCGCAGGTCATGCGCGATCGGCTGCTGTTTGGCAATCAAGAGGATACACTTGTCCTCGACGTCGACAATCATGTCATCGATTACGTCGTCTGCCTTCATGACGCTCTTCGCGAGGGCCGTATCTCCTTCCAGGAGAGCCTTCATCGATTTCTCGACATTGTCGAGCGCCTTGTCGCCCATCGTGGCGACGAGATCCTGCACGACTTCGAGGTCGTGGATGTATTCCTGTCTTGTCTGGCGTTCCATATCAGCCGAACCTCCCTGTGATGTAGTCTTCCGTCTTCTTGTCGTGCGGCTTCGTGAAGATGACGTCCGTCGTGTCGTGTTCGATGAGCTTGCCGTTGAGGAAGAATGCCGTGTAATCGGAGACACGAGCCGCCTGCTGCATGTTGTGGGTGACCATGACAATCGTGTACTCCTTCTTGATCTCCTGCACGAGTTCCTCGATCTTCATCGTCGAGATCGGGTCGAGTGCCGAGCACGGCTCATCCATCAGGACGACTTCCGGCTCGACGGCCATGACGCGTGCGATGCAGAGGCGCTGCTGCTGGCCGCCCGACATGCCCATGGCCGAGGCGTCGAGCCGGTCCTTGACCTCATCCCAGAGCGCCGCGCCGCGCAGGCTCTTCTCGACGATCTCGTCGAGGCGCTTCTTGTCCGTCAGTCCGTGCACGCGACAGCCGTAGGCGACGTTGTCGTAAATGGACATCGGGAACGGATTCGGGCGCTGGAAGACCATGCCCACGCGCTTGCGCAGGTTGACGAGGTCGACGTCCTTGTCGTAGATATCCCGATCGTCAAGCGTGATCTTGCCGTCGATCTGCACGCCGTCGATGAGGTCGTTCATGCGGTTGAGCGTGCGCAAGAACGTCGACTTGCCGCAGCCCGACGGCCCGATGAGCGCGACAACCTTGTTTTCCGGCACCTCAAGTGAGACATCAAACAGGGCCTGATGTGTCCCGTAATAGAGATTGAGGTTCTTTGCCTGCATTTTCATGTGCGAGTTCCTCCCAAACAAAAGCATCCCTGCAGGGGGTGCCTGATATTTCATTTCTGAACAATATCATTGTACCCGTTTGGCAGAGATGCTTTGTTGTGGCTATGTTAAATCTGTGTAAAATGCACGTGCGCTCAGCACTGCTGCTGGACGAAGTGGATGAACTCCTCCGTCGCCTGCTGGCTCGGCAGCTTGACCGTGTACATCTGGTTGCCCATCTGCGGGACCATCATCTCCGGCATGCGCTCGCACATGACCATGTTCTTGCCGTAGCGCTGCATGACTTCCTCGTGGCTGTGCACATAATGGTAGCAGTCGCGGCGGCCTGCGTAGACGCAGTAGCAGTGCTGGCCGGAATCCGGCAGGATGCGGCGGTCCGTCGTGACCATGTCGGCCCAGATCTGGTAGACATCCGTCGAGTGCGCGTAGTTCATCATGTCCGGCGTGTAGCCGCCCGCGGGGCGCATGTTGACCTCGAGGCCGACGAAGTCGCCCTTCTTGCCGAGGCCTTCCTTGTCCTCGGCGAGGCAGAAGAATTCGAGGTGGACGAAGCGGCTGCGCACGCCAAATGCCTTGACCGTCGCGCGGCCCGCGCGGCGCAGTGCCTCAGGCACCGTGGCTGCCGTGTAGTACGCGAGGTCGAGCTGCTTGAGGACGATGTCCATGATGGACGGCGGCCAGGCCGTCGTCGACTCGAAGAGCGGCTCCGAGTGGGAGTCAAGAATCGCATCGTAGGAGAAGATCTGCCCATTGATGAACTCTTCCATGACATAGGGCACATCCTGCGGTTTCGTCGCGTAGAAGTACGCGAGCTCATCATCGCTGCGGAGCTTGTAGGTATCGCAGGCGCCGACACCATTGTCCGGCTTGACGATGACCGGGTAGCCGACCATGTGCGCAAAATCGCGCCCTGCTTCAAACGAGGTGACCTTATGCAGGCGCGCTGTCGGCACGCCCGCCTTGGCATAGTACGCCTTCATGGCCGACTTGTTCTTGATGCGGTCGATGTGGTCGTACTGCTCGCCCGTCGTCACATGGAAGTCCGTGCGCAGGCGCGCATCCTGCTCGAGCCAGAATTCATTGTTCGATTCGATCCAGTCGATCTTGCCGTACTTGAAGGTGAAGAAGCCGACAGCCTTGACCATCTCGCCGTAGTCATCGAGATGCGGCAGGTAGTAGTACTCCGTCAGGGCATTCTTGAGCTCATCGGAGAGCGCATCATACGGACTGTCGCCGATGCCGAGCACATTGACGCCGTTCTTCTTGAGGCGGTCGCAGAAATTCCAGTAGTGTTTCGGGAACTGCGGGGAGATAAAGATGAAATTCATTCGTACAAGATTCCTTTCTCAATTCACATTCCATTCAATCGCGCAATCGCGCCATCAGGGAGCGCATCTTCAGCCCTGCTCGCCGAGAACGTACGGCAGGAAGTAGCGCAGCTGTTTCTTCCACCAGCACCAGTCGTGATCGACATCATAGCCCCAGAAGTCCACCCAGGCGTGGATGTCCTTGGCGGCAAAGATGTCGCGCATGATGGCCGTCGTGCGCCGCCCTTCGTCTTCCCAACGGCCCTGCCCGACGCAAAAGACGATCCGGCGCTGATTGTAGAGGGAGATGTACGGGTGATCTGCGGGCATGTTCGCGAGGAAGTCAACCGGCGAATTCTGGTAGAGCGTCCCGTCTTCCCAGCCATCGAAGAAGAACTTTGCGTCGTAGACGCCCGAAAGCGCCATCATGCCGCCGAAGAGATCCGGACGGCGCAGGAAGACGATAGCCGCATGCAGCCCGCCGAGGCTGCAGCCGACGGCAATCGGCAGGCGGCCCGTGCCGTTCTCCGTGCGGATGAACGGCAGGACTTCCTCGATGAGGTAGTTGTAGTAATCCTCCTGACGCGCAGCGCGCCAGCCCTTATCGCCCCAGACATTCGACCACGTCTCGCGGTCCACCGTATCGACGGCAAAGAGCTGGATCTTGCCCGCTTCGATTTCCGGTGCGACCGTGTCGATCATGCCGAAGTTCTCGAAGTTGTCGCACATCGAATCCTGCGTCGGCAGGATGAGCAGCGGCGTGCCCGTATGGCCGTAGACGCGGATGTTCATCTCGCGCTGCAGGCGGTCACTGTACCAGGATCTGTATTCTCGCTTCATAACTATCACGTCCTATTTGCATTCACGATTGGATTACAATCGGTTTATAGTTTCTTAGTCTAACAACATTACAGGTAAAAGTCAACTGCCAGGAAAAGACGTCCGCAGTGGGCGGCCTTCCTTCTCAATTGCACGAATGCACAGATGTGCGGAATCAACGGCTAAAGAAGACGGTGACGAGACGCTCAAGCGCCCCCTGGTCCGCACGGGCCATCGTCTCGCGGGCCGAATGCATCGCGAGGATGGCTGCACCGACATCCATCGCGCGCATCGGCATGTTGGCCGAGAGCATCGAGCCGAGCGTCGAGCCGCCGCGCATGTCCGAGCGGTTGAGGAACATCTGATACGGGATGGCGTGTGCCTGGCAGAGCGCCTTCGTCACCGCAATGGCCTCTGCATCGCCCGCATATGCCTGGCTGCAGGCCGCCTTGATCGTCACGCCGCCGCCAAGGCACGGTATATTCGTCAAATCAGCTTTCTCGGGTGCATTGGGGTGCAGCGCATGGGCGACATCGAGCGAGAGCAGGAACCCGCGCGCGAGGTCGGCAAAGTAGGCATCCTGTCCGTAGCCGAGTGAGCTGTAGAGCCGCATGAGGATGTTCGGCAGCGCCATGGAGTCCGCGCCCTGCTTCGTGCAGCTGCCGACTTCTTCATTGTCAAAGAGCGCGATGCACTGGATGCCGTCCGCGCTTTTGCCGTGTAGGATTCCTTCCAGGCAGGCGTAGACGGATGTCATATTGTCGAGACGCGAAGCCGATAAGAACTCCTGTTTCGCGCCTAGCAGGCACGGTGCATCGGTCGGATAGACTGTGAGCTCATACGAGAGGATGCGCTCGCGGTCAATCTGGCATTCCTTTGCCAGGAAGTCGAGGAAGGCATCGCCCGCATCCTTGCGCGCACCGTCGCCGAGCATCGCAAAGAGCGGCAGCATGTCCTTCTGCGGATTGAGCGTCTCGCCCTCGTTGACCTTTCGATTCATGTGGATGGCGAGATGCGGGATGGTCAGTAGCGGCCTGCCGATGTCGATGAGGCGTACCTCCGGCTCGTACGGATCCTCGCCCGCGAGCACGACCTTGCCCGCGAGCGACAGCGGCCGGTCGAGCCAGGAACTCCGGATCATGCCGCCGTATACCTCGACATTGAGCGTGCCGTATCCCTTCGTGGAGACAAGCGCCGACGGCTTGACGCGCAGGCACGGGAAATCCGTATGCGCCGTCGCGACGTGCAGGTGTGCGCGCGGCTCCTCCCCGATGCGGAAAGCCACAAGCGTCGAGTCGAAGACGCGCGTCATGTACGACCGGCCCGGCTGCAGGCGCCAGGGAGCTCGCAGGTCAAGTTCTGTAAAGCCCGCCTCATGCAGCATCTCTTCTCCGGCCTGCACCGCGTGGAACGGCGTGACGGCCCGCTGTAAAAACGAAAGAAAATCCAAGATGATCACTCCTTCTCATTTGCTTCTGCTCCTCTCATTATAGCACAATCGCACACCTGTACCATGCAGCCAGCCGCACGCCGGACAAAGACAAAAGACGAGCATCCGCCCGCAGGGCAATGCTCGTCTGATATATGCAAAGATAAAACTCACTTGATGAAGCCAACCTGGCTGGCGATCTCCTGGAAGACTTTTTCCTTGCGCTCGTTGAAGATGACCTTGTTCTCCTCAAAGAGGTTGCGCCCGTGCGTGTCGATGGAGACAATGAGCGGGCCGAATTCTTTGACCTGGCAAGTCCAGAGCGTCTCCGGCATGCCGAGATCTTTCCAGTTGGCCGAGAGGATCTTCTCGACACAGGTCGCCGCGACGACGGCACAGCCCGCAGGAAAGATGCAGTGCAGGGCCTTGTTGTCGCGGCAGCCGCGCATCGTCCCCTCACCCATGCCGCCCTTGCCGATGATCAGGCGGACACCGGTCTCCTTGATGAATGCCTCCTCGAATTTCTCCATGCGCATCGAGGTCGTCGGTCCGACGGTGACCATCTCATAGTCGTCCTCGCCGCGTTGACGGATGATTGGGCCTGCGTGCAGGATGGCGCCGTCGCGGATATCGACCGGCAGCTTGCGCCCCTCTTCGATGACACGGCGATGCGCGACATCGCGGCACGTCGTGAGCTTGCCCGTCAGGTAAATGACATCGCCAACATGGATGTCCTCGAGATCTTCTGCGCTGATTGGCGTCGTGAGTACTTTCTTAGCCATCAGAAATCCACCTCCGAATGCGAATCAATCGTGTAGTTGAGTTCTTTGTCAAAGACGATGTGGCCGCGGCGGTGTGACCAGCAGCCGACATTGACGGCCACGCCGATGACAGACGGATGGCGCGCGCTGTTCTCGATGTTGACGCCGAGGACCGAGTTCTTGCCGCGCAAACCCTGTGGGCCGAGGCCGATCGCATTGATGCCGTCTTCTAAGAGCCGCTCCATCTTCGCTGCTTTTGGATTGGGGTTGTGCGAGCCGATGCGGCGCATCAGCGCCTTCTTCGACTGCAGTGCCGCGACCTCGACCGAAGTGCCGATGCCGACACCGACGAGCAATGGCGGGCAGGCATTGAGACCGTAGCTCGTCATGACATCGAGCACGAACTTCGTCACGCCTTCATAGCCCTCGCCCGGCATCAGGACCTTGGCGTGGCCCGGCAGTGAACAGCCGCCGCCCGCCATGTAGGTGTAGATCTCACAGTCATCGCGGCCCGGTGCAATGTCCCAGAAAAGAGACGGGATGTTCTTGGCCACGTTCTGGCCCGTATTGTACTCATCAAAGGTCTCGACAGCATTGTGGCGCAGCGGCGCATCCTTCGTCGCCTGCACGACGGCCTGGCGCAGGAGCTCCGGCAGCTCTGCCATATACGGGAATTCCGTACCGCACTTGATGAAGAACTGCAATGCGCCCGTATCCTGGCAGCTCGGGCGATTGAGTTTCACTGCGAGCTCCTGGTTGCGCTCCATAGTCTTGTAGATTGCCTTGGCCAGAGGTTCCTCCTCCTGCTCAGCCAGCTCCTCAATCTTCGCGCGCACATCATCCGGCAGACGCTTTCCTGTGAAGGCTACAAATTTTGCCATGACATCCGTCATGCGCTTGACGCCTTCTTCTCTCTCCATCGTCATCGCTCCTATCTTTCCAGTATGCTCTCATGTTTGATTCCCGCTTCACCTCAGTGGAGCTTGTCTTTGTCTTTCTTGATTCTTATTATAGCCATCCCTATATCATAAGTCTAATACCATTATATCTATAAACTACATAGATATTTTATTATATACGGTACAAAAAAAGACCCCATCCCATCTGCTGGATGAGGTCTTCTGAAGAGCGAACGGTCAGCCCCTGAAGAAGCGCAGCAAAAGCCAGGCTGCCACGCCGATGCCTGCGGCTGCGAGAAGTACCGGCAGGGCCACGAAGACGAGGAAGGCGACGACAGCCGCCCCGCCGACGACGAGTGCCGCCTTTATCAGCCAATTCATCGAGCTCGCCGTGCCGAACGTGTGGATGCGGATGCCGCTGCCATGCAGACCATCGGCGCTCCCATAGCGGTCCTGTGCGTCTTCGACGCGCTGCCCGCTGCCATCCTTGTGTTCTTCGATCGTCACACCCTGATAATCCCGCGCTTCGTCCTCCGACATCACTCGTACGCGCGGTTCCTCCGCCGAGCTTCCCGTCTGATTCTCATGCTCCTGCATCGTACACCTCTTTCTCTGCTACTGAAATTCTTGCATGTTCCATCTCATTTGTCGACAACGGCATGTGTACTGGAATGGGCACTGCCGGACATCCTCTGATAGATGGAACCATTGATTTCCAGCGTCGTATTGCCGCGGATGACAAGATGATCCGTCTTGCCATCACTGAATGTCACATCAGCCGTATACGTATCCTGATCTGAATCGTACGTCACATTCTGTATCGAGCGATATGCATACCGCGGGAATGGATTTTGGTAACCTGGTCCAGGCTCATTTGGTACAACAAGGCCAACAGTATCATAGGAAAGATCAATATCGGTGCGAGGTTTCCCCCACCTTCCCTGCAGCCGTGCCTTGAAATTCGCGACCATGGCCTGATTCTGGATATCAACAGCCTTTGCTGCGGCTGCCTTGGTCGCGCCGACAGCCATCCGATGTTTCTTGGCATAGGAGTTCAGGAGACCATCGAGGTCCTTGAGGTCAAGTGCCGAGGCAAAGTCTGTCTTGTCGATGGCGAGCTTCGTGCCGCGGTCCTTGAGCTCTGTGACATTCTGCTTGACGCGCGCAATTGTCGCATTCGTATCCTTGTCGGACGGATTCTTGATGACGCGCTGGACATCCTCGAGGATATTCTCTTCGAGGATGAGTGCCTCAACGAGGTCTGCATTCGCCGTCCGGTACTTGCTGCCCGGACGTGCGCTCTTGAGCGCATCCGTAGCCTTCTTGAGGTTGCCCTGCACCGCATTGAGCTGATCCAGGAAATCCCTTGCCGCATCCGACTCCGGATTGCCGCTGAGGCCCTGGCACTCGAGTGCGACATCGCGCGCATCGCTGGCGACTTCCTCCGCATAGACGGCCTGCTTGATATAGGCGTGTTGCTCATACTGCGTGAAGGCAAAGAAGCCAGCCGCGATGAGAATCAGGAAGATGGCAACGCCGCCGAGTATTTTCGTCGTATTCCCATTGCTCACTGCAGACGCTCACCTACCTTGCTCGATTCCGTGTACGAGATCTTCCAGCCACCGTCCTGCTTGACGAGTGTTGCCGAACCGTTGAAGTTCTGCACCTTGATATGGCCGCCTTCTGCCCGGTCACGTGCAATCAGCGTGTAATTGAGGATGACCTTGTCAGCCGACGACGATGCGACCGTGATGTTCGTCGCCGCACTCGACAGCGTCGTGCTGTAGCCGTTGCGGAACGAGTCGTAGCCGCCCATACGGCTCTGCTGCTCCGTCGTCATGAGATTCCAAGCGGCGGCGAGATTCTTCGAAGAAATCGCGCTGTAGAAATTACGCAGCGTGCCCTTGGCGCTCTCCGAATCATTGGCCGCTGGAGCCGTAGATGCTGCCTTGACACCAGCAGGCTGGGCCGCGCCCTCATAGGTGCGCACGCTGATGTAGTCCACCTTGCCGTCCTTGACCGCAAAACGCACGAGGCCGATGCGGTCATCCTGACCCGTGAATTTGTATTCGTAGAGCATCCGGCCGTCGCCGTCGTCCGACTGCGAGAAGGTGTCCGTGCCATAAGCCTTCTGCACCTCATCGAGCGTCGAACCCTGATGGATGCCGCGCTTCGTCGAGACCTTGTCCGTCTCCGAGACGAGAGCTGTGATCTTGCCATTCTCCTCGACAATCTGCATGTCATCATAGTAATGGCGAAGCATCGCCCCTTCCTGCTTCGGGTCCTTTTTCTCAGCATCCGTCTCGACCTCCGCGATAGCACTCGCATCATCACCGAGGTCCAGTCCGCCGAGCGAGAGGTCCGTCTTCATCTCGCGCACCGGCTTACTGTCAGTGGCCGCCTGCTGCTTCGCGACAGGCTGATAGCCCGTGCCGCTATCGGCAAAGAACTCGCGATAACCAAAGAAGCCAAGCGCACCGAGCAGCGCGATGATGACGACAATGAGAGCAATCTGTTTCCCCTTTGCTCCCTTCGACGTATCCGGCTGCTGAGCAGTTACCATACCCAGAGGTTCCTGCTGAGCAATGCGTCCCTGCATCGCAGGCGGTACCTTCGTCGAAAGCTGCTGCATCTGCGGCTGCTCATACGGCGTCTGCGCTGGCAACTGCTGTGGTGCCCGCACTGCAGCCGACGCATCAAGAGACTGCATCGGCTGCGTTTGTCCCAGCTCATCCCCGCGCTTCTGCCCGCATTTCGTGCAGAACTTGCCTGCATTCTCCGCACCGCAGTTCGGGCATTTCCAAGTATCCGACGGGCGTTTTGTACCGCAGCCCGTACAGAATCTGCTCGTATTGGCCTGCCCGCACTTTGGGCAGGTCCACTCTTTCACATCATTCAAGAATTGCTCCCCCTGTCTTCCAAAATCTCTCTAACTCTTGCAAAACCTTCCGAACCCTCAGAGGAAACTCGAGACACGCACCCCAAAAATCTCGATATTCGTCGCAATGAAGAGCAGGATGCCTACGACGAGAATCGTCAGGATGAATGCCGGGATGCGCTGACCGCCCATCTCAGCAGGCTCCAGGATGGCGTCCTTCAACTCTGTGCAGATCGTGCCGATATTGACTGGTACATTCTTGCGCGAGAGACGACAGGCCGCACAGGCAATGATCGCGATGAACGCACCCGCCAGCAGGAAGTAGACGCCAATGCCGAGACCGACAAGCTTGTCCGCCGAATCCTGAAGGATACTCGCAGCAAACGCCATGTCAGGGCCGCCGCCAAGCTGAGAAGCCGCCTTTGCTCCCTGCTTCGTCTTGTCAAAGAAATCCGCAATCGCGAAGTGGAGCTTGCAGTAAATGGCAGCAAACGTCAGCAGCAGGCCGACATTGATGGCAAGCGGGATGTTGTACTTCTCCTCACTCGCGTAGTAGCCTGCCAGACAACAGAGAGCCAGTACCGCAAATGTCATGATCTGGCTGATGTTGACCATGCTTGTGAGACATGAGAAGATGCTGACACTGATGAGCGGCAGCACGACTGAAATCGCGATCATGCCAAGACCGATATAGGCCATCTTCTCCCAACGCATCATGCTGCCGACCTGCGCAAAGAACTGCTGTGACAATTGCTGAGCCGTCTGGGCCCCGGTCTGAGCGAATGACTGCGCCATCTGCACATACTGCTGGCTCTGTTGTTGCGCTGAAGGACCCTGCTGAGCGCCAGGCTGCGGGTTGATTTGCTGCTGCTGTGCGGGCTGCTTTGCTCCGCACTCTGGACAGAACCCCGCATCATCTGGAATGAGTGAATGGCATTGGCTACAAGATTTCATGATGATTCCTCCTTTTACGATGATATGTTAAGATTCGCTAAAAATACGCAAATTCCTGCTTCATCACGCAAAGAAGGCAGACATCATCCCATCCATAGCTATCAAAAACTGTCGAATGACTGAAGTGATACAAAAGTGAAGAGGGGCTCCCTCATCGCAGGAATCCCCTCATTGCATAGCAGATATATCTCTACATCCTCTCAATCCATCAGCTCAGGTACAGCGAAGAGACAGTTCCCTCCTCGGTGAGGTAGCGCGGATCGAAGCGGGTGCACCCGAGGCGCTGGCGCAGTGTCTCGATGTGGTGCTGGATGGCATCGTGGTCGGCACCGAAGAGATCGTACAGTTCGGGGATATCCTCGAAATCGAGGCCGTTGATCGTGCCGTAGCAGAGCAGGCAAGCCGTGATGATGGCAGGCATCTCTTCCGGATAAGGAGCGGGGTCTGCTACGGACATGTAATCCTCAAAGAGCTTGCAGATCAACTGTACCGAGAAGGCACTGAACCCAATCCTGAGCGAGACTTCGCGCAGGACGCGCTCTTCATCCTGGAAGCTCCGGCGGATATCGAGATTGACTGGCAGGGGCTTCGGTGCCTTGCGCAGCGGCACGACATTGAGCTGCGCGAAGTTCGCCATGATGTTGAGCGTATGGCGGACGGCCACGGCATCGCGCTGGAAGAAGTCGTCGAGTGTCGCGCCGGGCTTCTGGCAGCGGAAGAACTCAAGCTGGCGCAGGATGATATCCTTCATGCGGCGGCGCAGCTTGTCGCTCGCGGGCAGCGAAGTCACGTAGTTGAGCATCATGACCCCGCGCGCATGCAAATGGCCGAAGAAGATCATGTGCTCGGCATCGGGATAAATCCAGTCGGGGTCTGGCAGATCGATGCACTCATCCGTGAAGAGATTGCGGCAGGTCACGAAGTCTTCGCGGATGCTCTCGACATAAAAGACCGTGAACTTCGCGCCCAAGAGATCGCGGATGATATCCTGCTCTGAGATAGTCAATCTCGCCTTCTCATGCTGGAAATAGTAGCGCAGCGGCACTTCATCTGATTCAATCATGTGGTAGTCGAACAGGAAGTAATCCCAGAAGCTCAGCCAGTACATCTCCTGTTCAGGCGTCAGATTATCCTCGGCGGGAATGGACGCATAGTCGGGTCCAGAATAGAGCAGCAGGGCGCGGTTCATATCGCGCAGGAACTGCTTCCCATGGAAATACACGCCGACGCGGTGCAGCAGATCGTCGAGCAACGCATTGAGCTTATCGACATCTTCCTCTGTGACGTTCTCCTGATGGTTGAGCGAGCTGTAGAACTCATCCTGCGAGCGGCGCGGCGGCATGAGGAACTTCCCATCTTCGTAGACAGACGCGCGTGCATCCTGCAGGTAGACGAGTTCATCTCCATCTTCATATTCCTTGTGATAGCAGGCATAGAAATCTTCCATGATGTCAAAGCACTCCTTGACATCTGCCTCCGTCAGGTCAAAATTGGTCTCAGACTGTGCCAGTCGATAGAGAATCTCCTGATAATCGTAGACTGTCAGCGATGCGAAGGAATAGAGATGCATCTGCTCGATATAGGTGATGAGCATACGGACAACGGCCCAGATTCTCTGGAGAGCCCGATCGTCTGCACCATGCCAAGCGTGCTTGCGCAGATACTTCTCTAGGAAGTCCTGTGCGAGTATCGGTTCCGCATCGATGTTGTTTTCATAAAAGTGCTCTACGAGTGCATAGACATTGTTCATGCTGTCGTCCCTCAATCTTCCAATCAGCTTTCAATATAATAACGCATTCATTATACCACATTCATTTTCAGAGCACAAAAAAAGCTCCGCCTCAGCGGAGCCCTTGCTTAACCGGCAACTTCCTATCCTCCCAGTCCGTCTCCAGACAAGTACTTTCG
>OLRV01000844.1_pt1 | contig 28775 bp, 24 predicted proteins | sample 1672421 | NCBI WGS metagenome assembly OLRV01 (sample SAMEA3136684, study PRJEB25190) | human gut metagenome | biome: human gut; feature: human-associated habitat; material: faeces | place: Austria | collected 2013
CTGTTGTCGGCAGCAGCGTCAGCACCATGCAGCATAGGAGCAGGATGCTGAGTATTCGTTTTTTCATATTCTGTTACCTCCGTTTTGCAGCCTCAAACAAGACTCTTTTTCTTTTTCAGTACAATGTACAAAATCAAGCCGAGGTTACCAAGCAGCGCAAGCCCCGCAACAGAACCGATAACAATCAAAGCAGGAGAGGATGCGGATATGTTTCCGGAGCCTGCGGGGACTGCTGCCTCCGCCGCCGCTTTCACACCGGTGTCCTTCTCGCCGATCCACCAGTTGCCGTTTTCGCCGATAAAGGGGGTCAGGCCATCCTTACCGTCCGCGCCGACGACCTTGCCGAGATTGACCGTCTTTCCGTCGGTATAGGTGATAACAAGCTCGCCGTCCGCATTGATCTCCGCCTTGGCGATTCCGATTCCGTCCTTACCGTCTTTCCCGTTTTTACCGTCAGCGCCGCTTGCACCGTTAACACCGTTTGTTCCGTTCTTGCCGTTCTGTCCCGGTGTGCCGGTATCTCCGGGGTCACCCTTATCGCCCTTTTCGCCTTGTTGTCCGTCTTTACCGGTATCGCCCTTCTCTCCGGTGGCTTTCACGCCGAGGGATACCCATGTCTGTCCGCCGTCATAGGAAACATACCATAGATTGTCATCACCGATTTTAAGCTGCGGCGTTACACCGTCTTTTCCGTCCTGTCCGGGGTCGCCTTTATCTCCCTTGTCGCCCTTGTCGCCTTTTTCGCCCTTCAGCTCCGACAAGGCAATCAAATTATTCCAGACGGAATCATCGCTGTACTTCCACTGTACGAATCCGTTATATACCTGCAGTTCAATTTGTTTTCCGTCTGCGCCGTCATTTCCCGTCAGCTCGGCAAGTGAGACAAGATCGCGGTAAGCGTCGTCACTTTCACCCGCATATCGCCACTGGATACTGCTGCCGTTACTGCGGAATTCGATTTCTCTGCCGTCGGCACCCGCAAAGGTTGAGAAGGTTTTGGTGTTGGACAGTGCCGATACCATTCCTTTGTCTGTCACGGAGGAGACTGCAAAGGTATAGGTGGTATCCGCCTGCAGTGAGGTGTATGTATAAGAAAGCTCTTCCGCAGAAAGCGGAGCATCAGTCACACGCACAAAATCTCCGTCATCCATGCGCATCCAGACATGATATCCGGCATAGGGACGTCTGAGGTCTGCAGTCGGCGCCTTCCATGTGATTTTTGCGCTCCGATTATCCGTTACGGATACGCCTGTAAGTGTCGGTATGGGCGGTGCGGCGCGAAGATTGGTCAGCACATAACCGAACACGGGAATCTTCTGATCGCCTGCCGTCCATGTACGCATACCGAAATCCCATGTAAAGCCGTACTGGCTGGAAACATCATAGCCGATTCCGTAGGAGGCAAGGAGCGAACGGCGGTCGATATTGTTGACCGTGCCGCTGGCGCCGCTGCTTTTCGTCGTGGTGTAGACCGTGCCCGTTGCTTTGCTGTAGCTCAGATCAATCACAAAGCCCATATTGAATGCGTCTACGCCCCACGTGTTTTTCATCGAAGCGGAGAAGCCGTGAGCCATCTCAACTCCTTCGGCATGTTCGGACGTGGTCGTCCAGTCGTTTGTGATACTGCTTGCACCGAAGCCGAGCTCATATTTTTGCTTACTGAGCGACTCAAATTTCGAAACATAGTCGGCGGTAGTAGCGGTATTCGACCAATAGGCGAACGGGTCGCCCTCGGCATTTTCCGGCAGGACATGGCTGCTCAGTATCGGCAGAGCCTTTGCCTTTCCCGCCGCAATATCCGCCTTGTAGGTTTCGTTATACAGCGCGGCAAACTCATCGTAATACTCCCGGTCGAGCATGGTGTAAACCGGTTGCCCGGGGATCATCAGGGCAATGGTATTTCGCTCGCTGAGGTCAAAATCGCCCTTTTGCGGGTCATAAAGCGAGTAATAATAGGTTGTCGCCGGCACACGGTACAGCACCACAGAATCGTTGCCGCCGGCATTGAATGAGGCACTGTATTCCTTTGAAAGGGTATCCTCGGTGCTCTTTGTAAAATCCATGGTATATCCGAGCGTCGCCTCGTATCTCCACACCTTCAGATCTCCCTGCGCGACGATGGACGCACCGAAGGAGGTGTTGTGCGATGAGGATTTCGTGTCCGAATAGCCGGAGGAGAAGGTATAGGTGGTTGAGCCGTCGGAGAAATCGAGGTCATAGTCGCCGAGCTCCGCAAAATAGGGAGCCGCCTGAAGCACCGCCTGCACCTGTGCATCGGAATAGCCGTAGCCCTTGCCCTCATAGCGGGCAAACAGACCGTCCTTGTTCACATCTCCCGCAAGCAGAATGCAGTTATACGGCATATCCCATGCGAGGTCGACGGCGTGACACAGCTTTGAGTATTCGTCTTTTTCGGCTGTCGCCGTATATTTGCCGGCAACTGACAGCGTGCCGCTGCCGAAGTCCTCACCATAGAACACATCGGTGAACAGATCGAATTTGCGCGCATTTTTGGTGCCGTTCTGTCTTTCGGCGGCAAGCGCGATCACCTGCTCGCGGCCTTCGGTGTTGTGGTCAAAGTTGCCAGCGATGGCATCCTGATAATACCACCACCATCTCGCACTCGAGTTCTTCTCGCGCGTGGTATCGCACAGAAGATTGAGACCGCCGTTTTCCTGCACCTCATAGAGAGCACCCGCGATGAAGACCTGCTCGGGCGTGCCTCTTCCGTTGATGGCAACGCCGGTCATGGCGGGCTTCGGCTTCACGCCGTTATTGTTTGTTCCGCCTGCCGTGTAGCTGCTCATCGCGATCTTCTGAACATTTGTGATCGCATCGTTTTCGCTGTAATACACGGCATATCCCATATTTGAAGCATCGGTATCCGAATTGGCAAGAAAACCGTAAGTCTTTTCTTCCTTTACTTCGTTGTAATATCCCGCAACGACGATCTCTTCATATCCGTCACAGTTGACGTCGGCTGTCGTGATGTTCGGGAAGCGAATATGGTCATAGTACCTGTTGCCGTCCTCTTTCTCATCCTCGCGATTGAGGGTCATCAGTTTTTTCTGCGATATTTTCTTAAAGGTTCCGCCGCTGTTTTTATACATCGTCAGCTTTGAGACAAAAAGGGCATACGTATCCGCCGAAACGCCGGAGATCCCGGGCAGCATACCGCTGCTGTAAGGGAACGGCTCGGCGGCGCCGGCGACAACCGCAAGTTCATCACAGCCGTCACGGTCGATGTCGACCGAAACGAGCGACTTTGTGATCTGATCTTTTTCGTATTCGGTCGTTTCCCAACCGCCGAAATAGGTATCCGCTCCCGCGAAGGATCTTCTGTAAAACGCCTGTTCACCGGCAATGCCCGTTCCGGCAATGCCCCACAGATCATCACTGCCGGCATAGGTGATAACGGCGGTCATTTTGCCGTCGCCGTCATAGTCGCCCGCCGTGACATTGAAATAGTGGCGGAATTCTTGATATTCCAGCTCGCCGTAATCGGTCTTGCACGCCCACTTCGGCGCGTCGGCAATTTCCTGAAGCTCGGAGCGCTTGTTGTTTACAAGATTTTGCACCCAATAGCAGACCCTTGCCGTGTTCTTGTTGTTATCCATGTTGCAAAGCCCGACAAAGATGGCGTGATCGTTTCTGCCCGTGCCGAGCGGGTCGTAAGCCAAGCCGACAGCGAAAGCGACATTATCGACCGAGGAAACGCTGTATGTACCGCTCGGAGACTCGATGATATTTTTTCCGAGGGTCAGCTTGTCATACACTTTGGTATGATCCTTTGCAGCTTCGTTTTCCGCATTGCGGTAGCTGTAAATGATCGGCTCATACCATGGGGTGATAGCAAAGGGCTGACCTTTCTTGGTGCCGTACGGGTTGCTTTCGTCCTCTGCCCATCCGGCCGGCGGGGTTGTGTCGGGTGTGAGCAGTGCGCCGTATGCACTTGAGCCGGATGCCGATACTCCTGGGTCGGCGTAGCTCATCACAGGTGAAATGGCACACATCACCATACAAAGGGTGAGTAGGATGCTGAGTATTCGTTTCTTCATTTCTCGTTACCTCCGTTCAAGTATTGTGAGCGGTATTTATCTGCAAACAGGGCAACTCCCTGCTTTAAGACCTCCATCTGGGTTTGAAGATAATATTCGTCCTCGAACATGGCGTAGTGTACGCAGGCACGGACGAAGATAAAGATCAGCGGCGTGATGACCGTATAGGGGATACCTATCTTCGGCTCCAGCCGCTTGGCATACTCGGTATAGCGCTCGTTAACGCCCTCAAAAAATTTCTTGCCGTATTCGATATATTTCGGATGGGTGTAGATCTGATACATCAGCCGATATTTCTTGCCGTGCTTTTTGGCCGTCCAGTAGGGAATCTCCTTCACAAAACGGACAACATCCTTGGGGTCGGTGGGTGCCATCTCCATAAAGTCGTCCTCGACCTTTTCCATACAGTATGCCGTTGACTCAATAATCAATTCGTCCACACTGTTAAAGTAGGAATACAAATTCCCCGTCGTGCAGCCGCACGCCGCTGCCAAAGCCTTGATGCCCGTACCCGTCAGCCCGTTTTCGGCATAGCATTCAAAACATTTTTCCATCATTTCGCGCTTGCGTGCGTTGTGCTGTTCCTCTGTTGCTCTCATATACGCCACTTCCTTCTTGTTAACTAACTAATCAGTTAAATATAGTATAACATAGATTTGTGTCGAATTCAAGAACTGTTCGAGAAAAATCGAAGAAAATCAAATTGCAATATGATCTCATAAAAAAGTCCTTACAGCAGAAAGAAAATAGCGGATGGCCTCAACGATCAAAACCGTACTAATAAAAATGTCTTTGTTATCTCTGGCTTTTTCAAAAAGAAACCTCTGTGTCTTTTTCTTTCTGCTGTAATCTATCTTCAGTTGGGTAGTTCACTTTCTCCTATCACCATGACAGGTGGCACCTGTCAACTTGTAGGCGCAGTTGTCCCTTGGCGGATGATTTTGTTTTTTTACTCCGCTTTCAGCCGAAACAGCAGACTGCTCTTGCCGCCTTTCTTGCGGTATCGCTGCTCGGTTTCGAGGAGCCCTGCTTTTTTAAGGTCACGGATTCCGCGGCGGACGGTGGAGGGTGAATACTTGAGGTCTGTAGCTATAGTCGGAATAGCAGGCCAACATTCGTTATTTTCGTTCGTCCGGTCTGCGAGGTAAATATATACCGCAACGGCTCTGTGCGGCAGGTCGGTGCGGTAAAGAAAATCAAGACGGCTCATTGCTTTGCACCTCCGTTTCGGTTAAGTCTTTTATGATTTCTGCTTCCGTCATGTCGGGAGCAGTTTCTTTTTTCGGTGGTGAGGTACGGATGGGGTTGCCGCCTCGCTTTTCGCTCTTGGGCTGCGTTCTCTGCGGCTCGTTATTGGTGCTGTCCTGCTGTGTCTGACCGCCGCCGTCAGCGTCGCTCGGTGCAGGCGTTTCCTCTTTCCACTCCGGCGGATACTTTTCGAGGATGCCGTCCTGAATTTCCTTCTTGTCGGCATACTTGACCTCACGGTTGCCTTGGTCTGGTACGGCGTATGGATGTTCATCGTCAAACTCAATACCCCATTTGAAGAAGAGTTTGAGATGTACTCTCATCGGATGCACACCTGTTTTCATGACGATAAAATCGCCCTTCGGAAGAGATTTGAGTTCGTCCGGCGTGAGCAATGGACGCTCTATCATTTGGAGCGACTGTGACGGATCGTTTTTACTCCGGCTGACAGATCCGCTCATGACCGTGCGGCTGCCGAGTGCCTTGGATAATGTTTCGGCAGAGCTGCTGTTGGGAGCAAAGCCGCCGAAGATGGTGTCCTGCGTATTGTCCACGATGATCTCCGCGCCTTCCTTGCCGTAGTTTTTTTCGAGCTGGGCAAAGGATTGGATGATGGGAACGATCTGCAAGCGCCTTGAACGGGAGGCGGAGAACATCATTTCCGCACTTTCGATTTTGGGCAGCGTGCCGAACTCATCGCAGAAGAATACACAGCGGTTCTTGAGCTTGCCGCCGTTCTCATCGGCGACGGCGAGTATCTCACGGTAGAGCTGTTGGATAATCAGTGAGATCATAAAGAAGGTGTTGGGATTTTCCTCCGGCATAATTACGAAGATAGCCGACTTTTGATTGCAGAAGGTTTCGGCATCTATCTCGGTATCAAAGCACAGGAGCTGTTCCAACTCGGTATCGAGGAATGCATTGAGCCTTGACAGTGCCGTACTCATAACGCTTGCCATGCTCTGCTCGGCGGTGTTCAGCGCCGCACCCGCAAACCATTTCGCCTTATGCTCATTAGGAAGTAACTCCATAAGCTGCTGGAACTGATTCTTGCCCTTTTTCTTAGAGGGTGCAAGCAACTCTTGGATGACCTTGAACACCGAAACGATGTGCCGCTTTTCCGGCGCACAGAACTCCGCTACCAACAGAATGGTTGCCGTCAGCAAGCCCTCGGCGGCGTCATAGAAGTATGCGTTCTGTCCGAAGGAAGCGGCATCCATGCCAGAGAGGATAATGGTCTTGGATATGATTTTGGCGTACTTTTCCGCTTTCGCCTTGTAGACGATTTGGTCGGGATGCTTTGCGTATAGGTCGGTGTACTTGTTTACGAGGTATAGGATGTTGTTGCCGTTACTGCGAGTAGGATTTCGCAAGTCAATGACCGAAACCATATAGCCGTAGTCCTTGGCGATGTTTCCGTAGTTACGCATGACATCGCCCTTGGTGTCGGTGGAGAGGAAGGACATTCCCGAAGCACAGGCGTACTCGATGCACGGGTACAGCCAAAAGGCGGTCTTGCCGACACCCGCTGCGCCGATCATCAGCACATGGACATCTCCGGTGTCTATCATGGCGGTGGTGCTGTGCTTGCCGCCCTTGCACCCGACCACAATGCCCTGCGGCAGAGCCTCCTCGGTCGGCTCGGTCTTTTTTCGGAGCAGTTTTCTCGGTGCTGTCGCCGTCATGGTAGGTATTTGGTTTTGCTTTGCCTGCTTACGCCATTTCTTTGGCGTGAACGGGATGTGGCGGTAGGTCTTTCGTATCTCCGCTTTGTTTGCCCACCGAGCTGTGCCGTGCTGGCCGTCGCCGACGGTTTTGCTCTTGATGTTATTGAGATTGTAGATATGAGCAATCAGCGTAATCGCACCGAGGACGGCAAACATAACTGCGGCAACGGTGATTAAAGCTGCAATGTTTGGCATTCGACTTCCTCCTGTTCGTCACATAATAAGTCCTCGTTCCAATCCTTGAATTCGGGAACGAGGATTTCGTGCTTGATGCCCTGTATAAAGAGCTTGTCGGATATTCTCTTGTTTGCCGCCTGACCTGCGGTGTCGTTGTCCATGGCTGCGAGTCCGAAGCGGCGGATTGCCATAGCGTTGCAGATGGTGCGGAACAGCATAGGCGGAACGAGGTCGGCGTCCGACAGATCCGACACGGTAAGATGTTTTGTGCCGAGCGTCAAATCCTTGGCTGCACAGTAGAAGGTGTAGGCTCGTTCGGTGCAATTATGGAGTTTAATGTTCTCAAAAAACACGCAGCCGTTATTTATATGGTGCTTGCAGCAGCTCCACAGCCTTTGGTCTGCGGTAAGCAGATACAGCGCCGAAAGCAGTGCGTAATTCTCTCGGTGTACATTCTTTGCGGCAAGTGTAAATCTTGTCCGGTGCTTTTCATTTATATATGTCATGGGGTTTTCCTCGCTTTCTATATATTCGTTGAATCTCTTGCGGAAGGGCGGACAGCGTATCTGCCGCATGGTGGTTGTCAGCAGTTCAGAGGGTGTAGCGGCGGTTGCCGTGATGAATAGCTGTGCTTCGGTAAAACGGAAGCCCACACCTCTCGGTGCAAAATTCGGAATGGTCATCATCAGCCGTTCCATGCGTCTGTCATATGGGTTATCTGAAAATATGGTCATTTTTGTTCTCCTTGTGAAATAGAAAAAGCCCTCCGGTTTTTGTGTAACCGAAGGGCGATCAATAGTATTACATATTCTGTTGCGGTGCTGATTTCTGTTCAAAGGTCGGCGGCTCGGCTTCAAGGGAGGGATATCCGTCCGTGAGCTTTTCTTGGAGCTTATCCAGCTGCCGTTCCTGCCCATAGGTCAGCGTTTCGCAGTTGGCTTTGGTGAAGTCCACACAGCGATAAAGGTCTGCCGATTCATTCTCACTGAACAGGCGGTCTTTGCTGATGAGACCGGAGCGCACGGCAAAGGCTTCCTTGACATATTCATAGTTCGGCGAGTAATCTCCCCAGAACACCGAATCGCCGTCTGCGTTCTGCTTCCAGGTACAGAACATAAAGCCGTTTTTTTCGCTGTAGGTTGCCGCCAACACGGTATCTCCGAATGCGGCAAGCTGTCTGTAATCAGAGACGCCGTCGGCTTTCATCTGCGGTGCGTGTTCGTAAAGTCCGACATATTCCCGCACCGTAGAAATCTCTTCCTGAATATCTGCAATTTTACTGCGGTATTCATCCGAGAGGTTTTGGTCGGCGTTGCTTAGAAATTGACCGTTGTATTTTATCCGGCAGAGGGGGATGCCGTCCGATGACACCTCCAGCCATTCGTTGCCGTCCATCTTGGTGTCGTACCGAGCCCTGAGCCGTTTGGCTAATTCTTTCTGTAGCATATTTGGTTTCTCCTTTTTAGGGTAATAAAAAAGGCAGATAGATTTTTGCTTTCTATCTGCCTTGTGTATCATTATTCGGTTGTGTGAGAGTTCAAGACATCCAACAAAGGGAAAACATCATTTTTATATCTGTCAAAACGGTTCGCGGAAATTTTGCCGTATAAACGGTGAAAACCCCGATGTTATCGGGGTTTTCACGGGCTACATCTATTTTGTAGCCCTTTTATGGTGGACGATATAGGACTCGAACCTATGACCTTCCGCACGTCAAGCGGATGCTCTAGCCAGCTGAGCTAATCGTCCGAAGCGAGATTTATTATATACGGTAATTCGCTGTTTGTCAAGCATTATTTTCCGTTTTTTCGCTTTTATTTTCAGGCGGCGGGCAACCGCCGCCTGAAACGCATTTACACGCTTGCCGCTTCCTTGGCATGATAGGTCAGCCCCTTCGGATAGAAGAAGCGGATCGCCTGCGGCACGACCTCGAACTTTGCCTCGCGCGACATCAGCAGCTCTCCGTCAAGGTTGATCTCGCTCTCGCGGTCGCAGCGCACCGTCACCCGCTTGCAGCGGAAATGGCGGATGAGATCCGGAAGCTGATCATAATGCCCCGCTTTATACTTGCCGATGACGTTCGCCACGGTCAGGCGGGAAACCTTCTTGACCAGAAGCACGTCCAGCCAGCCGTCATCCGGCTCCGCGATGGGCACGGGATAGAAGCCGCCGCCATACCAGCGTCCGTTGGCGATGCAGATCAGCGACTGCCGCGCATCAAACACCTCGTCGTCGATCTGGATGACATAGTGCTCATGCACGCCCTTGATCAGATTCACCGCTGTGGACAGGATATACGCGCCGGAACCACTGACGAGCGGCAGGCGCTTATATTTTCCGATCTCCGTGCCGATGCGCGCGTCGAAGCCCATGGAGCAGACATTCAGAGAGTAATGGTTCTCCTGGCAGCGGATCAGGTCGAACACCGCCTCATCCGCATCCAGAAGCCGATCCAGTTCCTTGAAGGCCGCGGGGTCGGAGAAAATCTTGATAAAGTCATTGCCGGAGCCGCCGGGATAGTGGGTCACAGCGACATTTGTATGCCCCGCTGCGCCGTTGACGATCTCGTTGAGTGTACCGTCGCCGCCGCAGGCATACACCCGCAGCTCTTCGCCGGTCGCTGCCGCCGCCTGCACGATCTTCGTGCAGTCCCCCGGCGCGCGGGAGACCAGGATTTCATAGTCCTCTCCGCGGCGATCGAAAATTCCCCGGATCTTCTGCGTAAATTCCCCGGTGTGATCGTACTTGCCCGCCGCCGGATTGATGACAAACAGATGCTTCATCTTTCTACCCATCCTTAGTAATACATATAAACATTGCACTGGAGCCGGCCGTTGTAGAGCTTGCGCTTTTTGGTCGCCTGTTTTCCAAACCAGTGCTCAAACTCCGGCTCGGAGGAAATGATATACTTATTCCACTGATCGGCAAATTTCAGGTGCCGGCCGAAGCTGCGCACGAGCTGCTGTGCCGCGTGCTGCTCGAGCATTCGCTCGCCATAGGGCGGGTTGCAGACGATTACGCCGCGCTCCGCCGGAAGCGGCAGCTTTGTCGCATCGCCCTCGCGGAATTCGATGTATTTCGCCACGCCTGCCTTCTTCGCATTTGCGATCGCAATGGACAGGCTGGCCGGATCAATGTCCGTGCCGAGGATGCGGTAGTCGCCGCGATACTCGCCATCCTTCGCCTCCTGATAGGCCTGCGACCAGACCTCCTGCGGCACACAGGCCCATTTCTGCGCCGCAAAAGTGCGGTTCAGCCCCGGCGCGCGGTTCAGCGCGGCCAGTGCGGCTTCGATCACGATCGTGCCGGAGCCGCAGAATGGATCCCAGAAGAAGTCCCGCCCACGGTAGCGCGAGAGATTGACCAGCGCGGCAGCCATCGTCTCGTGCAGCGGCGCTTCATTGGCGACCGCGCGGTAGCCGCGCTTGTGCAGGCTCGCGCCGGAGGTGTCCAGAAACACCTCGCAGACGTCCTTCATGATGGAAAAGCGGAGCTGATAGGTTTCCGCCGTTTCCGGCAGCCAGGACATTTTATAATGCGCGCCGAGGCGATCCACCGCCGCTTTCTTTGCAATGGACTGGCAGTCCGGCACCGAATGAAGCTGGGAATCCAGGCTGTAGCCCTTTACCGGGAAAGCGCCGTTGGCCGGGACAAAGCGCTCCAGCGGGATCGCCTTGACGCCCTGATACAGCTCCTCAAAGCTGCGCGCCGAAAAACGTGCCAGAAGGATCATCACGCGCTCGCCCATGCGCAGGCGCAGATTTGCGCGCGCCATATCCAAAAAGTCTCCTTCAAAAAAAACGCGGCGATCTTCGACGCGTACCTGCTCCATTCTCATGCGGCGCAGCTCGTCGCCGACCAGCCCCTCCAGTCCGAACAGGCAGGGCACGGCCATGGTCATTCGTTCCATACGCACTCCTCTAAAAAATGAAATTAAATTTATTATACTCCATTTTCCGCCGCATTGCAACGGAAATCTCTCTTTTCCCCCGCCGGCAATGCTCGCATCGGTTTCGATATGGGAATACCGATTTTTCTATTGACTTTCTCTGTAAAAAATGACATACTATAATTACCACAAGAAAGGAGTGGATGCAGCTTGCAAATGGAGATCATCTGGCTGGCGTTGCTCATCGTCTTTGCGATCACGGAGGGCGTGACGGTCGCGCTGGTGTCCATCTGGTTTATGGGCGGCGCACTGGCAGCGCTGATCGCGGCGCTCTGCGGTGCGGAGCTGTGGGTGCAGGTCGTGCTTTTCTTCGCCGTTTCCATCCTTCTGCTGCTGTGTCTGCGTCCGCTGAGCAAACGGCTTATCAAGCAGAAGAAGGTCGCAACCAACGCTGACAGCAACATCGGCAAGGAAGCCGTTGTCACCGAACGCATCGACAATTTACAGGGCAGCGGTGCGGTACGAATCTCCGGCGTGGAGTGGTCGGCGCGCAGCGCGGACGGCTCCGAGATCGAGAAAGGCGCTGTGGTCCGGGTCCTGCGGATCGAGGGCGTCAAGGTCTGCGTGGAACGCGCAGATACCAACAATGAGGGAGGAACAAAATGAATCCGCTAGGTTATATCGTCATCGGCGCGGCAGTTCTGCTCGTGCTCATTATCATCATCAAAAACATCTGCATTGTGCAGCAGTCCCGCGCCTATGTCATCGAACGTCTGGGCGCCTTCTCGGAGGTCTGGGAGGTAGGCATCCACTTCAAGGTGCCGTTCATTGAGCGCATCGCCCGCCGCGTGAGCCTCAAGGAACAGGTGCTCGACTACCCGCCCCAGCCGGTCATCACAAAGGACAACGTCACCATGCAGATCGACACCGTCGTCTATTTTCAGATCACGGACCCCAAGCTCTACACCTACGGCGTCGAGCAGCCAATGCTCGCCATGGAAACGCTGACCGCGACCACGCTGCGCAACATCATCGGCGATCTGGAGCTTGACCAGACGCTCACCTCCCGCGACGTGATCAACACCAAGATGCGCGCCATTCTGGACGAGGCCACGGACCCCTGGGGCATCAAGGTCACGCGCGTGGAGCTGAAGAACATCCTGCCGCCGCAGGACATCCAGAACTCCATGGAGAAGCAGATGAAGGCCGAGCGCGATCGCCGTCAGGCGATCCTTCAGGCCGAGGGCACGAAGCATTCCCAGATCCTCGTTGCAGAGGGCGAAAAGGAATCCGCCATTCTGCGTGCGGACGCGGAGAAGCAGTCGGCCATTCTGCGCGCTCAGGGTCAGGCAGAGGCCATTCTCGCCGTCCAGAAGGCCACGGCAGAAGCCATGCGGATGCTGAACGAGGCCTGCCCGAACGATCAGGTCATCAAGCTCAAGGCGCTTGAAGCCATGCAGAAGATCGCCGACGGCAAAGCGACGAAGATCATCATTCCGTCGGAGCTGCAGGGGCTGGCCGGTCTTGCCAACGGACTGGTCGAGGCAGTCAAGGAGCCAAAAGAATAAACAGCAGCGCCGCCGTGCAGAAGCACGGCGGCACTTTTTTTACATCTTTTCTCTATGTTCCTCATTGTCCAGCCCTGCGAAGAAATCGTCATATGCGCAGCGATAGATCTTTTTCAGCCCGATCAGAACGCCAGCGCGATTTTGTGCAGCGTCATGACGCGCGGATTCTTTGTCAGACCACGCATGATATTATTCAGCGTTGACTGCTTCATCCCGCTCATCGTCGCCAGCTTATTGACTGTAATTCCCCGCTTCTTGCAGAGCGCCCGAATCCGCCCGACATAGAGCACCGAATAGTCCATCATTTGATCTCCTGTTCCAGCGCGTCGAACTCCGGCGTCGAGAAGAATTCGCCCAGTGTTATTCCCAGACCATCGCAGATCAGTTTGATCGTCAGCAGCTTGGGATTCTGACTTTTCCCGTAAAGAATATTCTTCAGGCTGGAGGGCGGCAGCGCGCTGAGCGTCGCCAGCCGGTTGATGCTGAGGTCGTATTCCTCACAAAGCTGTAAGATGCGGTTTCTAACCGCCTGTACTGTGTCCATTCATTCCATCTCCGCTGCCCTTTTTATACTTAAAGGATAACGAAAATGAATGGGCATTATAGGCTATGTGTGATACTATCAGGCTATACATAGACCATTTGGAGGTTTAATTTATGGCCGACTATCAGAAAATGTACGCCGTTCTGTGCGGCGCGATCGACGAGGTGATCCCGTTCTGGAATGCGTTCCACAGGCGCTCCCCTGCGCCCGCGCGCTCTGCACGGCGCTGGAACAGACAGAAGCACTCTACATTGAGGCAGACGAAGCCCCGCTGTGCCTGCTTCCGCAGGAGGATGCTCTGGGAAACGGTACACAGGCATAAAAACCCGCCCGGTGCTTTTACGGCATCGGGCGGGGTGTATTTTTCAGAGATTCGATCAGACCAGACGGGAGCCGGCCGGGATCCTGTCGTCCAGCATCACGAGATTCAGCTTGTCGCCGCGCTCGGCGGAAAGCAGCATTCCGCAGGACTCCTGCCCCATCATCTTGCGGGGCGGCAGGTTTGTCACCGCGACCAGCGTCTTGCCGAGCAGCTCCTCCGGCTTGTAATACTTCGCAATGCCGGAGAGGATCTGCCGCGGCGTGCCGGTGCCGTCGTCCAGCGTGAATTTCAGCAGCTTTTCGGATTTTTTGACGTTCTCACAGGTGAGGACCTTCACGACCGTCATTTCAACCTTGCAGAACTCGTCAAAGCTGACCGGCGGCAGGGGCTCGGGCAGAGGGTCTTCCTCCGGGGCCTTCTTGGCCTTCTCCAGTTCTTCCAGCTCCTTGAGCTCCTTCTCCATGTCGATGCGCGGGAAGAGGGCCGGGCCGTTCTGGACGCTGACGTCCGCGGGCAGGCCGCCGAAGGCGCACAGGCTCTCCCAGTCGGTATGCTCCGCGCCGACGCGGCGCAGGATTTCCTCCGCCGTCTGCGGCATGAAGGGCAGCAGCATCCCGGCGCAGAGGCGGATGGTTTCCAGCAGCTGGTACATAACGCGCGCCAGACGCGGACGGTTGACCTCATCCTTGGCCAGCACCCAGGGGGCGGTTTCGTCGATATACTTGTTTGCGCGGGAAACGACGGTGAAGATCTCGCTGAGCGCGTTGTGGAACATGAAATGCTCCATCTGCTCCTCGTACTTCTCGTGCAGGGCGCCCGCCATATTCCTCAGCTCGTCGTCCTGCTCCGGGCAGGTGATCTGCTCGGCGGGCAGCTTGCCGCCGAAGTATTTCTGCACCATCGCGACCGTGCGGGACACGAGGTTGCCGAGATCGTTGGCAAGATCGGTATTGATGCAGGAGATCAGCAGCTCATTGGAGAAGTTGCCGTCCGAGCCGAAGGGGAAGCTGCGCAGCAGGAAGAAGCGCAGCGCATCCGTACCGTAGCGCTCGGCCAGCAGATAGGGATCGACGATGTTGCCCTTGGATTTGGACATCTTGCCGCCGTCCAGCAGCAGCCAGCCGTGACCGAAGACCTTCTTCGGCAGCGGCATCCCCATGCTCATGAGCATCGCGGGCCAGATGATGGAATGGAAACGCACGATCTCCTTGCCGACAAAGTGTACGTCCGCCGGCCAGTATTTCTCATAATCGTCGTATTTCTCATTCTGGAAGCCAAGTGCGGTGGTGTAGTTGAAGAGCGCGTCCACCCAGACATAGACCACATGGCCCGGATCAAAGTCCACAGGGATACCCCACTTGAAGCTGGTGCGGGACACGCACAGATCCTCCAAGCCGGGGTCGATGAAGTTCTTGACCATCTCATTGACGCGGCTGCGCGGCTCCAGAAAATCAGTATTCATCAGCAGGTCGCGCACGGGCTGGGCATACTTGGACAGGCGGAAGAAATAGGCCTCCTCCTCTGCGGGCTGGCACTCGCGGCCGCAGTCCGGGCACTTGCCGTCCTTGAGCTGGCTCGCCGTCCAGAACGATTCGCAGGGCGTGCAGTACATGCCCTGATAGGTCCCCTTATAGATGTCACCGTTTTCGTACATCTTGCGGAAGATCTTCTGAATGGATTCGACGTGGTAATCGTCCGTGGTGCGGATGAAGCGGTCGTTGGAGATGTTCATCAGCTTCCACAGGTCAAGAACGCCCTTCTCGCCGGTGACGATGCGGTCGACGTATTCCTTCGGCGTAACGCCCGCTGCGGCGGCCTTGGTTTCGATCTTCTGACCGTGCTCGTCCGTTCCGGTCAGGAACATCACGTCGTAGCCGCGCAGACGCTTATAGCGCGCCATGGTGTCGGTGGCAACGGTGCAGTAGGTGTGGCCGATGTGGAGCTTATCCGAGGGATAATAGATCGGCGTGGTGATATAGAACTTTTTCTTGCAGGAATCGCACATATCAGGAACCTTCTTTCGTAAATTAACGTTTTTTGATCGCGGAGATGAGCCACATCAGCAAAATGCCGGCCAAAGCGCCTGCACCGTCGAGCCAGACGTCACTGAGCTGCGCCGTGCGGTCGATGACGAAAATCTTGATCGACTCGTCGCAGACCGCCGCGAGCAGGCTGAAGAACATAGGCTTGAAGATCGTGAACCGGCGGGCGTAGCAAAATGTGCCGGTCAGCAGGAAGCCCAGCAGGAAATACTCGATAACATGCGCCGCGTGCCGCAGGGCGCTGTGTGTCAGCCACGGAAACACCACCTGCGCCAACGCAAGCACGCCGTTGCTCTCGGCATAGCTGGCGTCGCCCGGCAGAAACGCCTGTAAAAGCACGATTGCCAGCCAAAGAAACGTCAGGATCAGGAAGGTGCGAAATTTATAATGCCTCATATTTCCTCCGGAATCTCATCTTCACTCAAGCAAGTCAAAATTGCCCACTATTTTTGTTATTATAGCACATCCTTCCTGATTATGCAATCCTCGCAGCGTTCGGCACTCCACTTTTCCTCAACGGAGCATTTCTGTCGTAATATCCCGTTAAATGTAATCTGTTGAAAATCTACAAATTTTTCTCCGTGCGCGGCAAAGACGGCAGAACGGGCAGTACGTATTTGGCCTGTAACAAGTCCATCAGCAGGGGCGTTCCCGACATTTCCCTGCGGGGATCTCCCTGTTTTCGATTTGCTTTTCTGGCAATTTGTGGTATTATGTCTACCCAGTGTCCATTGCTTGTGGTTTTGCCGAACGCGTGCGCGGCGGAAAGCGCTATGGTGAAATTGCTGAATTTCCTGTCGAAATTTGTGCGAAAAAAATCCGCGGATTCTAGCTTTCTCCGGCGCGTTTATGCTATAATATAGTTTACTACGACTTCGTCGTTTTCTTTGATTCCATCCTACCGAAAATGGGGTTTCCGATATGCTCGAATTACTATCTCCCGCCGGGTCGCTTGACGCCCTGCACGCCGCCGTCTGCAACGGCGCGGACGCGGTCTACCTCGGCGTTGACGCTTTCAACGCGCGGCACGGCGCAAGGAATTTTACGCTGGACGAGCTGCCCGACGTGGTGCGCTACTGTCATGTGCGCGGGGTCGCCGTCCATCTCACGCTGAACACGCTGGTCACGGACCGCGAAATGCCCGATGCCGCGGAATACATCGCCGCCGCCGCCCGTGCAGGCGTGGACGCCTTCATCGTGCAGGATCTCGGCATGGTCTCTCTCTGCCATCAGATCGCGCCGAAGGTTGCGCTGCACGCCTCCACGCAGATGAGCCTGCATTCTCTGGAGGGCGTGCGCGAAGCCGCCGAGCTGGGGCTCTCCCGCGCAGTGCTGGCCAGAGAGCTGCCCCGCGACGCGATCGCCTTTATCTGCCGCAACAGTCCCATTGAGATTGAAGTATTCGTCCACGGTGCGCTGTGCATGTGCTATTCCGGACAATGTTATATGTCCTCCGTCATCGGCCGGCGCTCCGGCAACCGCGGCCAGTGCGCCCAGCCCTGCCGCCTGCCCTACGGCTATGACCGCTTTGAGGACAAGTACCCCCTAAGCCTGCGCGATAACTGTCTGATCCGCTATCTGGGCGAGCTCGACCGCATGGGCGTGGCCAGCATCAAAATAGAGGGCCGCATGAAGCGGCCGGAATACGTCGCCACCGTCACCGGTATCTACCGCGAGGCGCTCGACGGCGCAGACGTCGGCCGAGGCCAGATGGAGGCGCTGCGCGCCGCCTTTTCCCGTCAGGGCTTTACACAGGGCTACTACGAGGGCGCGCCGGGCAGGCAGATGTTCGGCACCCGCCTGCCGGAGCAGGAAAACAAGGCGCTTTTACAGTCGGCGCGCGCAACCTATGAATCCATCGAGCCGCAGCGCGTCCCGGTGCAGTTTTACGCCATCGCCGCGCGCGGGCAGAACCTGATGGTCGCCGCGCAGGACGGAAACGGCAACATCTGCAAGGCGCAGGGGGACGTCCCGCAGGAGGCCGAGCGCCGTGCGATCACGCCGGAAGAGCTGGCCGCCCGTCTTTCCAAAACCGGCGGCACGCCCTATGTCTGTCAGGGCGTGCGGAGCGTGGTCGATCCGGGGCTGAGCGTTTCGGCAGCAGAGCTGAACCGTCTGCGCCGCGAGGTGTTGGCGCATCTGTCTGCCGTCCGCGGCCGCCGCGCCGCACCGGAGATCGGCAAGTATCATGAGCCGGTCAAATTTTCCGGGCAGAAGGCCCAGCCGGTCCTGACCGTCAGCGTGCTCAAGGCCGCGCAGATCACGCCGCAGATGCTCCGGCTCAAGCCGGCAATGATCTACGCTCCCCTTTCGGAGGTTCTGGAAGAGTCGGCGCTGTTCCGCAAGCTGGTCAAGGACGAGCAGCCGGTCGCCGTTACGCTTCCGCGCGTCATCCGCGACGACGAAACGCGCGAGCTCCTCGGCGATTTACAGGACGCCGCCGCGCTCGGCATCCGCCGCGCGCTCATCGGCAACCTCGGCCATCTGCCGCTGGTGCTCTCCCGCGGCATGGAACCCGCTGCCGATTTCGGCATGAATCTTTTCAATTCCCGCGCGGCAGAGCATCTGCTGCATCTCGGCTTTGTGTCCTGCACGGCATCGTTTGAGCTTTCCCTGCCGCAGCTGCGCGACCTTTCCAAGCCGCTGCCGATGGAAATGATCGTCTACGGCCGCCTGCCGCTGATGCTGACGGAGAACTGCCTGATCAAAAACCGTACCGGCGCCTGCACCTGCCACGCCGGGCCGGTCAAGCTCATCGACCGCATGGGCGAGGAATTCCGCGTCGTGCGCGACTGCGGCACCTGCCGCAGCGTCGTTCTCAACGGAAAAAAGCTTTATCTATTGGATAAGAAAGAAAATGTGCGCAGATTCGGTCTTTGGGCGCTTCGGCTGTCCTTTACCACCGAAAACACCGGCGAGGTCAACAGCGTCCTGTCCGCATGGTCGGGCGGCGCGGTCTTTGACCCCGGCGCCTGCACCCGCGGGCTGTATCTGCGCGGCGTAGAATAAGGAGGAGGTCAATATGGCTATCATTCTTGCATCGAAATCCCCTCGCCGTCAGGAGCTTCTGGCGCGCATGGGACTGGAGTTTACCGTCAAAGCAAGCCGGATCGACGAAAAAATGGATCCCTTCGCGCATCCCAGCGACGAAGTCGCCCGCATCAGCCTTGCCAAAGCACAGGCCGTCGTGGACAGCTGCGCCCCGGAGGACATCATCATCAGCGCCGACACGATCGTCGTCTGCGACGGTCTGATGATGGGCAAGCCCCATTCCGAGAGCGAAGCATTCTCCATGCTGCGCCGCCTGTCCGGGCGCGATCATCAGGTCATGACCGGCCTGACGGTTATCGGCGACGGCCGCACCGAAAACCTGACCGTCACGACGACGCTGCGCTTCCGCGCGCTGTCCGATCAGGAGATCCGCAACTACATCGCCACGGGAGAGCCGATGGACAAGGCCGGCGCTTACGGAATTCAGGGACTTGCCTCCATGTTTGTCGTCGGTCTGGACGGCGATTACTACAACGTTATGGGCCTGCCCATCTGCACGCTGACCGTCCTCCTGCGGCGCTTCGGCGTCAAGCTGCTGGGCTGCTGAGCCTGCGAGGTGACTTTTATTGAAACGAAAGCTATCCGGCCGTGTCAAGCTGATCCTGACGCTCGCCGTCGTATTGGCAGTTGCCACGGCCATCACCGCCGCTCTTTCTGGCACGGTCTGGGGCGGGAAAGCCGTCCAGACCATTCTGACGCCCATCCGCAGCGGCGTCAGCGCGCTGACGCGCACGGCGGAGCGGTACTATAATTATATCTTCAACTACGAAGCGCTGGAGGCGCGGAACGCCTATCTGGAGCAGCGCATCACCTCCATGGAGGACGAGGTGCGCAGTGCCGATTCCCTACAGCGCGAAAACGAACGCCTGCGCGAGCTGCTGGGTCTGAGCAAGGAACACGAGGACTACAAGTTCTGCGCCGCCTATGTGGTTTCCTGGGACTCCTCCAACTGGAAGAGCACCTTCACCATCGGCAAGGGCACGAACTCCGGCCTTGACGCCGGCATGGTCGTCATCACGGAATACGGTCAGGTCGTCGGGCTGATCACGGAGGTCGGACGGAACTGGGCGAAGGTCACGACGGTTCTGGACACCTCGCTGGAGATCAGCGCCTGCATTGCCTCCTCCGGTTACACCGGCGTGGTGCAGGGCGCTTACACCACCGGCAACGCCGGCCGTCTGCGCATGAACTATCTGCCGACGGAGGCCGTCCTGCGCAACAATGATCAGGTCGTCACCACCGGCTCCACGGTCTACCCCAAGGATCTCATCCTCGGCTATATTGAGGACGCGGGTTTCGACGAAACCGGCGTCGCCAAGTACGCCATCCTGCGCCCGGCGGCAAATCTGGACGATCTGGCGCAGGTCTTTATCATCACCGACTATGTCAGTCAATAAGCCCTCAGGAGGCGTCACCTTTGCTGGATAAACTCTATATCACCCCGCGGCAGTGGCTTCAGATCCTGCGCTGGGCGCTCTACAGCCTGCTGTTCCTGTCTGTGATGATGGTGCAGACGGTCGTGCTGGGCAACCGCACCGTTTTCGGCACCCATCCCAGCTTCGTTCCCATTGTCATTACCTGCGTCTGTCTGCGTGAGGGCGCGGAGCGCGGGGGGCTTTTTGCGCTTCTGGCCTCGCTGTTCTGGTGCCTGTCCGGTGCCGACCTCGGCAGCATGAGCATCCTCATTCTGACCGTTCTGCCCGTGCTGGGCGCGCTTGTGTGCAAAGCCGTACTGATCAACAGCTTTCTTCCCTGCCTGGCGATCAGCTTTCTGACGCTTGCCTGCGATCAGGTCATCGGCTTCCTGCTGAAATATTTCCTTGGCCGCGTCCCCGCGGCGCTCTTCACGCGGGAGCTCCTTCCCTGCGTGTTTCTGTCCATTCTGAGCCAGCCGCTGCTTTACTGGCTGGTCAAGTGTATCGCAAAAATCGGAGCAAGCTATGAATCAACATAAATTTTCCTTTCGCGTCGGCGTGCTCATCCTGCTGATCGCAGTCATGGCCGGTATCTTCGGCGTACGCCTGTATGATGTTCAGGTCACGCAGGCCAGTCAGGTCGATCACACGCCATCCGGCTCGCACACTTACCGCACGCGCGTCACCGCGGCGCGCGGCGAGATCCTCGACCGCAACGGCAAGGTGCTGATCGGCAACCGTGCCAGCTACAACCTGACGCTGATCTACGCCATCGTGTTCAGCGCGGAAAACCCGAACGAGAATCTGCGCAAGCTCACCAATCTCTGCAATGAGCTGGAACTTGAAATGACGGATCACTTTCCCGTGACCATGGAAAAGCCCTATACCTACACCACGGACGAGTATTCCTCCACGTGGAACAGCTATTTCAAGACCTTCCTGGACGAGCGCGGCTGGGACAGCGACATCTCTGCGCCGCAGCTCATCCGCCGTCTGAAGGACACCTATCACCTCCCCGCCGACTGGACGGAGGAGGAGACCCGGCGCGTGATCTCCATCCGCTATGAGCTGGATCTGCGCCGCTGGACTTCCCTGCCCACCTACGTGCTTCTGAACGACGTGGACTCTGTTTCTCTGGCAGCCATCACCGAGCTGAATATTCCCGGCGTGAATGTGGAAACCTCCACCGTCCGGCAGTACAACACCACCTACGCTGCCCATATTCTCGGCCGCATTGGCCTGATGAATGCCGAAGAATATGAGATCTACAAGGAAAAGGACTACGCCATGGACGCCTATGTCGGCAAGGAGGGGCTGGAAAAGGCTTTTGAGGATGATCTGCACGGCACCGACGGTCTGCGCGTCACGACGATTTCCGCCGACGGCACGGTGCTGGAGGAATACTATAAAACCATGCCGCAGGCGGGCAAGAACATTGAACTGACCATAGACATCGACCTGCAAAAGGTCAGTGAAGACGCGCTGAAAGCCCACATTCTTTCGCTTCGAGAGGACGACGGCGATGCCGAGGGCGGTGCGGTCGTCGTGCAGCAGGTCAAAACCGGGCAGATTCTCGCCTGCGCCAGCTATCCCACCTTCGACCCGGCAACTTATTCGCAAAAATACAACGAACTGCTGGAAACAGACTTCGCACCGCTGTACAACCGCGCGCTGCAAGCGGCCTACCCTCCCGGTTCCACCTACAAGATGGTCACGACCATTGCCTCCATCGACTCCGGCACCATCGGCCGCTGGGTCGAGATCGAAGACAAGGGCATCTACCGGCGTTTCGAGGACGTGGGCTACACGCCGCGCTGCATGCTCTATACCACCGCCGGCGCAACCCACGGCTATGTCAATGCAATGGAGGCGCTCGCCGTTTCCTGCAACTACTACTTCTACGAGGTCGGCTATCAGACCGGCATCACAAAGATCGATGAGGTTGCCAAAGCGCTCGGTCTCGGCGAGGCCACCGGCGTAGAGCTGGACGAAAGCGTCGGCCGCCGCGCCAACGCCGAAACGAAAAAGCTCCTGTACAGCAAGGGCTATGACGGCTGGTACGACGCGGATACCGTCGCCGCAGCCATCGGCCAGTCGGAAAACCGCTTCACCCCCATGCAGCTTGCCTGCTACACCTCTGCGCTGGCCAACCACGGCACGCGCTACAAGGCGACCTTTCTCCAGCGTGTCCTGTCCTCGGATTACAGCGAGCTGCTCTACGAATCCACCCCGGTCGTCGCAAGCCAGCTGAACATTTCCGACGAGGCCTACGCCGCCTATACCGAGGGTATGCGTCTGAGCGTCACCTGGGCCAACGGCACCTCGCACTACTATCTGGGCGACTACGATGTCGCCGTCTGCGCCAAAACCGGCACCGCCGAACACGGCGGCAATGGCTCGGACAACGCAGCCTATGTTCTCTATGCGCCCGCCGACGACCCGCAGATCGCCATTGCCGTCTATGTGGAAAAGGGCACGCCCGGCAGCCGTCTGGCAAAGGTCGCCAGAGCCATTCTGGACGCCTATTTCTCCACCAGCAGCAATGTCGATACCGTCCCCGCAGAAAATATCGCGAACTGAATGCTAAAAAACGAACGCACAGGTAGCCTGTGCGTTCGTTTTGCTGTTATGCCTTTTTCCCCGGTGGGGTAAAGATCGGCAGCGGCGGTGCCGCAAAGGTAAAAAGGATCAAGCTCGCCCCATAGAGGATGACAAGCATCAGAAGAAGGCCGGTGTGCTTTTGCAGGCGTCCGCTTCTTTGCAGCCGCCATGCAAGCCAGAACCCGGCAAACATCGTCAGATAGTACAGGACGATGTCCACCGCCGTTCCCGAAACTCCCAGCAGCCGCAGCCCATAGTAAAGCCCCAGCAGGAAAAGCGGCATTGCCAGCAGCGCTGTCAGAAAGCCACTCCAAAGCCGGATGCGGCACGGCGCATGTGCGGACAGAACGAGTGCCGCCGCAAGGGTCGGCCAATACAGGAGCTTCAGATGCTCCCACACGCTTTCGTTGACCGGCGAAAGCAAGGCGGAGATCAAATTGGGAGACACCTCATAGAGAAAGTGCAGCGCCGTGCCTGCTGCGGCCGCCACGATGGCCGCAATAAAATAGCTTCGCTTCATTCGCATCACCGGTATAGTTTATGCGAACTTCCACGCCGTACAGAACAAAAAATCCGCCGGTAATCCGGCGGATTTTTTATGTACGACGACAAATGCTCAGGACAGGAACGCGCTGATGGCGCCAAGGACGACAAAGAAGAAAATCACCGTCACTGCATTGAATGCCAGACCGGTCGCTGCAAGGCCCTTCTTCGCGTTTCTCTTGCAAACACCGACGATGGAAAGGATCAGGCCGGGGATGCTCAGGATCAGCGCAATGATCAGCATAACAAGCGTGATCGGCGCAGCGAAGGGATTGGCATAGAACACGATCGCTCCGATTGCAAAAAAGATCAGAGCAATCAGGCCAAGCACGAAGCCGGCCGTGCCAACGCCGTTCTTGCGCGGGCCGGTGGGGGCAGCCTGCTGGTAAACGGGCTGCTGGTAGACTGGCTGCTGATAAACGGGCTGCTGATAGACAGGCTGCTGGTAAACCGGCTGCTGCACCGGCTCCTGATAAACAGGCTGCTCCGGCTGCGCGGGCTGCACCGCAGGCTGCGCCGGTTCCTGATAAGCGGGCTGCTGCTGTGCAAGGGGCGTGCCGCAGTTCGGGCAGAACGCAGCGCCTGTATCGTCAATCGTGCTGTTGCAGTTTGGGCATTGAATCATTGCCATAGTTATTCCCTCTCTTTGCTAGAATTGAGGCAGTTTCCTCTGATTTCTATTTTACAGTCTGCGCAAATCGGTGTCAAGGGTTCCGGGGAAAGATTCTCGTATTTTCTGAAAAACGGACAGGTTTTGCCTCATAAACGGCTGATCATGTTCGCCGTAATGCAGATGAGGTGCACTGCAGCGGCAAAGCTCAGTGAAAGGATTCCAAGGATCTTTTTCGGTGATTTCCGGCAAACGGTAATAATGCCGAGCACCTCGCCGGGGCCGGCAAGGGCAATCAGGAAGGTAAGCGTACCCTCCGGAACGGCAGCGCCTGACAAGAGGGCCAGCAGCACAAAGAGCGTTATGGCAAGCGAGGTTGCCCCGAACACCAGTCCCGTGACGGCCGGGCCGTTGCCCGGGCGCTTGTGCTGCACGGGCGGATAGTAGTACACCGGCTGGTAGGGAGCCGACTGGTTCTGAGGCTGCGGATAACCCGGCTGTCCCTGCGGCGGAAACTGGGGCGGCGCTGCGTAAACCGGCTGCTGACCTTGCGGCGCGCAATACGGCGGCTGCGGCATTGGCTGGGGCGCGGGCTGCTGATAATGAGAAGCCTGCGGCGGCGTAAACTGCGGATTACTCGCTGCCGGCTGCATCGGCGCGGCCGGGACAGACTGCTGCACCGGCGTGACCGGACTTGTCTGCGGCGCCTGCGGCGCTTCCACCGGCCGCTGCACTTCGGGCGTCCGGACTTGCGGCTGCATTTCCTGCGGTTTCGGCGGCTGCGGTGCAGAAGGCTCCGTGCCGATTTCCTCCTGTACTACAGGCTGCGCGGCGGGCTCCTGCGGCAGGACAAGCGGCGTGCCGCAATTCGGGCAGAAGCGGTATTCCTCCGGGTCTACTATATCCTTACATCTGGGGCATGGAAGCATGGCAATTCTCCTCTCTGTTTTCCTTTTTCATATTATAATTCATCACATCTTCCTCTGTCAATCCGGACTTTTTTCAAAAAGGCTCGGCAGAAAAGCGATTGCTTCCTAGCAAACGGCAAGCGCCAAGGAGCAAGCTCTGCTCGCAGCGCCGCACCCGTTTACGAAAATCAGGAAAACCCGGCATGGATTTTTCCATGCCGGGTTTTGTACTACTTTGCATTTGCAACGCTCAGTCGGTTGAGCGCACGGGCCAGCTTTGCCTTCGCAAGCGCAATGTCGCGGGCTTCCTTCGCCGCGGCAACACGCGCCTCGGCAGTCTGCTTCGCGCGCTCCGCGCGTTCCACGTCGATCATGTCCGCATACTCAAACGTCGTTGCAACAAGGCGAACCTCACCATTTTCAACGCTGAGGAAGCCGCCGCCGCACGCCGCTTCGCGCGCCGTGCCGTCCTGCGTCACCGTGACGGTGCCGATCCCCAGCGCTGCCAGATAGTCCGCGTGTCCCTTGCGGATGCTCACATAGCCCTGCGTCGTGCGGACGCGCAGCGCCTCGGCCTCGCCGTCGAACAGGCTGCCGTCCGGCGTGACGATCTGCAGGCGAAAGCCGCTCATTGCTTTGCACCCTTTCCTGCTTTTTCAACCGCCTCGTCGATCGAGCCGACAAAGAGGAAGGCGGATTCGGGCAGGTCGTCGTGCTTGCCTTCCAGAATTTCTTTGAAGCCGCGGACGGTTTCCTTGACGGGGACATAGCGTCCCTGATAGCCGGTAAACTGCTCGGCGACAAAGAAGGGCTGGGAGAGGAAGCGCTGGATCTTACGCGCACGGCTGACCGTCAGCTTATCCTCCTCGGAAAGCTCGTCCATGCCCATGATCGCAATAATGTCCTGAAGGTCCTTGTAGCGCTGCAAAATTCTCTGCGTTTCGCGGGCGACCTCATAGTGCTCGCGTCCGACGACCTCCGGAGAGAGGATACGGGACGTGGATTCCAGCGGATCGACCGCCGGGAAAATGCCCAGAGAGGCGATGCCGCGGTCGAGAACCGTCGTCGCGTCCAGATGGGCAAAGGTCGTCGCCGGAGCCGGGTCGGTCAGGTCGTCTGCGGGGACGTAGACCGCCTGCACGGAGGTGATGGAGCCCTTCTTCGTGGAAGTGATCCGCTCCTGCAGCGCACCCATTTCGGTGGCAAGCGTAGGCTGGTAGCCGACGGCGGAGGGCATTCTGCCCAACAGCGCGGAAACCTCGGAGCCGGCCTGCGTAAAACGGAAGATATTGTCGATGAACAGAAGCACGTCCTGACCCTCGCGGTCACGGAAGTATTCCGCCATCGTCAGAGCGGACAGCGCCACGCGCATACGTGCTCCTGGCGGTTCGTTCATCTGGCCATAGACCAAGGCGGTCTTGTTGATAACGCCGGATTCCTGCATTTCGTTGTACAGGTCGTTGCCCTCACGGGTACGCTCGCCGACGCCCGCAAACACGGAGATGCCGCCGTGCTGCTTTGCGATGTTATTGATCAGTTCCATGATCAGAACCGTCTTGCCGACACCTGCACCGCCGAACAGACCGATCTTGCCGCCCTTTGCATAGGGGGCGATCAGGTCGACGACCTTGATGCCGGTTTCCAGCATCTGCGTGGTGGTCTCCTGCTCGTCATAGGCAGGAGGGTCGCGGTGGATGTTCCACTTTTCGCAGGTGACGGGCTGGGGCTTGTTGTCAATGGCACGACCGAGCAGATTGAACACTCTGCCCAGCGTTTCGGGGCCGACCGGAACCTTGATACCGGTGCCGGTATCGACCGCTTCCATTCCGCGGGTCATGCCGTCGGTGGAGCTCATGGCGATACAGCGAACGACGTCGTCGCCGAGCTCCTGGGCAACCTCGCAGACGAGCTTGCCGTTTTCGCGCTCGATCTCAATGGCATTGAGCAGGTTCGGCAGATGGCCATCCGGGAAGCGGATGTCCAGAACCGGGCCGATCACCTGCACGACAGTGCCGATGTTTTTCTCTTGCATACGGATTTCTCCTTACTACGATTTTGCTCACAGTGCCTCCGCGCCGGAAACGATCTCGGTGATCTCCTGAGTGATCGCCGCCTGCCGCGCGCGGTTGTAGTGCAGAACAAGGCTGTCGATGATCTCTCCGGCGTTCTTGTTCGCGGCGTTCATCGCCGTGCGGCGCGCACCGTGCTCGGAAGCCGAAGCCTCGCACAGAGTGGAAAACAGAATGCCGGCAACGTACTGCGGCACGATGCTTTCGATCAGCGTCTGCGCGTCGCCCTCCAAAATGGCATTGGAGTAGTGCTTCTCCTCCTGCGGATGCAGCTCCAGCGGAAGCAGCGCTTCGCTGACCGGCACCTGAGAGAGCATGGATTTGAACTTCGTGTATACGATGACCACGCGGTCAAAGCTTCCCTCGGAGAATCTGCTGCACAGAAGCTCCGCGATCTGCTTGCAGTCGCCCACGCCGATGGCGGCGGTCTGGCCGAAGTAGCTGCTCACCAGCTCGCAGCCGGTGCGCGAAAAATGCTCCAGCGTCTTGCGGCCGACCGGCAGGACACAGTAGTCCGTGCCCTGTGTGAGGGATGCGACCATGCGGAAAAGGTTGGCATTGTAGCCGCCGGCCAGTCCACGGTCGCCGCCGATGACAACATAGCAGATCTTTTTGACCGGACGCGCCTCAGTGAATACGGTCGGATGCTCGGAAACGCCGGTCTGCAAGCCCGCGATAGCGTCCGCCAGCACCTCGTGATAGGGGCGGGCGCGCTCGACGCGCTCCTTGGCGCGGCGCAGCTTCGACGTCGCAACCAGCTCCATGGCCTTGGTGATCTGCCGGGTGCTTTCGACGCTCTTGATGCGCGTTTTGATGCGCTTCATGGATGCAGCCATACGCTCGCTCCCTTATCTGAGGAACTGCGCCTTGCAGTCCTGAATTGCCTCGCGCAGCGCGGCTTCATTCTCCGCCGTGAGCTGCTTGGTATCGCGGATGCTCTCCAGGATCGCCGGGCGCTGCACGGTCAGGTAATCAAACAGTGCGGACTCGAATTCCTGGATCCGCTCCACGGGCACATCGGACAGCAGGTCGTTGACGACGGAGTAGATGATGCACACCTGCAATTCGACGTCGACGGGCGTGTTGCGGTCCTGCTTCAGGATCTCCACGATGCGCGCGCCCTGCGCCAGACGGGCCTTGGTGTCCGCGTCCAGATCGGAGCCGAACTGGGCAAAGGATTGCAGCTCGCGATACTGCGAATACATCAGCTTCAACGGGCCGGCGACCTTTTTCATCGCCTTGATCTGCGCATTGCCGCCGACACGGGAAACGGAGATACCGGGGTTGATGGCCGGACGCACGCCGGAATGGAACAGCTCCGATTCCAGATAGATCTGGCCGTCGGTGATGGAAATGACGTTCGTCGGGATATAGGCGGAAACGTCGCCTGCCTGCGTTTCGATGATGGGCAGCGCCGTCATGGAGCCGCCGCCGAATTCCGGAGCCACGCGCGCCGCGCGCTCGAGCAGGCGGGAATGGAGGTAGAAGACGTCGCCGGGGTAGGCTTCACGTCCTGGCGGACGGCGGATCAGCAGGGAAAGTGCGCGGTAAGCGACCGCGTGCTTGGAAAGATCGTCGTAGACGATCAGCACGTCCTTACCCTGATCCATGAAATACTCGCCCATGGCGCAGCCGGAATACGGCGCGATATACTGCAACGGCGCCAGCTCAGAGGCCGTCGCGGAAACGACGATGGTATAATCCATCGCGCCGTTGCGCTGAAGGGTATCGACCAGCTGTGCAACGGTGGAGCGCTTCTGGCCGATGGCCACATAAATGCAGGTCACGCCCTTGCCCTTCTGGTTGATGATGGTATCCATTGCGATGACGGTCTTGCCCGTCTGGCGGTCGCCGATGATCAGCTCACGCTGGCCGCGGCCGATGGGGATCATGGAGTCGATCGCCTTGATGCCGGTTTGCAGCGGCACGGAAACGGGCTGACGCTCAATGATGCCGGGGGCATTGCGCTCGATGGGCCGCAGCTCCGCTGCTTCAATGGGGCC
>OLRV01000858.1_pt1 | contig 28333 bp, 18 predicted proteins | sample 1672421 | NCBI WGS metagenome assembly OLRV01 (sample SAMEA3136684, study PRJEB25190) | human gut metagenome | biome: human gut; feature: human-associated habitat; material: faeces | place: Austria | collected 2013
TTTTTCCTGTTACTTTTATTTTTGCTACGGTCATTCCAATAAATATCAGGTCAATATTCGCGAGCGCATTTGTGTAGATTGCGGTATACCAGTCAGCACCTGCTACTGACAAGCACACCCGTACCCCCCCCCGATAAAAATTGCCGCAAGAGAAAGGCATTCCGTCGTTTTTATTGGCAGATTTCTAATCAGTAAATACACAGCCGGCATAATCAAATATAATTGCATTGCACTTGATATATACCAGAGATGACCCAATCCGTTAATTCCAGGTGCACCATTGTACGTAAACGTCAGCATTCTAATCAGTACTATTGGATTTTCCCATAAGTACCTTTGACCAGATACAATTTCAAAAAAGCCACAGTAAAGATAGTACAGTGGGGCAATTTTCAAAAATCGGCGTGCGTAAAAGTCCCCCACTTTTCTCAGAGATAACTTTCCGCTTGCATCATATAAATTATATCGATTTATAAAAAAGCCATACCCTATAGAATATCCCGAAAGAAGAAAAAATATCCAAACACCGGCCCACGCAGGAAAGCTCGTCATAACGAGTAATGTCCGCGGAAAAGAATCTGCTCCCGGCACAAAAATTCGTGCATGGAGACAAAACACAAACAACGTTGCAATAACACGCATACAATCTGACGTAAACCGCTCGTTTATCTTTCGTGTGCCCATTTTTTCCTCTTTTACACTCTAATGAATCCTACAAAGTTGATTTACAATATTATAATACGAAATCAGCTTTTTATCAACATTTTTATTTCGTCATCATATTGCCAAAGTCTTGCCAGCATCCTGTGCATCATCTCTTTCAGATTCCCCGATAGCTGGTTCTTCACACCGCATTCCGCAGTAAAGCACAGCCCGATCAGGCCGCCGACAACGGCGGAAAAAATCGCGGTGCAGCAGTATTCCAGGCTTACCGCGGGGTCGATCTCCCCCGCAGCCTGCAGGCGTATGAACAGTGTGCGCATGATGTCCCGCAGCTCGTCCGCACAGGCGGGCACGGACTCGCACTTTCCCGGCGTGTCCAGCGCCTGGGCAATCATCTTATAATCGCCCATCCGGTTGGCGGCAATGTCCTGCAAATAGGCCACCGCCCGCTCCTCCAGCCCGGCCAGCGTGCAGCAGTCGGCAAACAGGACGCGGATGCGTTCGTTTTCCCGGGCAAAGCAGTATTCGGCCAGGCCCTGCAGAATCTCCTCCTTTGAGGAAAAATAGCCGTACACCGTACCTTTTCCAATTCCTGCCGTGTCGGCCAGCTGCTGGATAGTCATAGCGGCGGGGCTGACGCCCCGGGCGATCAGCTGCAGGGCAGCCTCGTAGACGGCAGCCTTGCGGGCTGCATGGTTATCCATTGTCATGGTCGGTCTCCTTTTTCTCCCCGTCGTTTTCCTCCGGCGCACGGGCCGCGCGGCTCAGATCCGGGCGGCGCGGCGCGGATGCAGCCTCGGCCGCGCGGCGGGCGGCGAACTCTGCCGCAAACTCGGCCGCATCGTCGGGCAGGTCGTCCAGACCGTCATCACCGACGTCAATATTGACCGGCGGCCTGCGGTAGAACAGGTCATACAGCACAGGCACGACGAACAGCGTCATCAGCGTGGCGTAGCTCAGACCGCCGATGATGACAATGGCCATGCCGGTGCTCATCTCGCTGGCCATGTCGGTGCCGAACAGCATCGTGACCATTGCCAGCACCGTCGTCAGCGTCGTCATCAGGATCGGGCGCATACGGGTGCGGCCCGTCGCCACAAGGGCGTCGGTGCGCTCCAGCCCGCCGATGCGCAGCTGGTTGGCGTAGTCCACAAACACAATGCCGTTGTTGACGACGACGCCCATCAGGACCAGGAAGCCCATCAGCGAGATCAGCGACAGCTGCTCACCGGCAGCCATCAGGCCGAGCATACCGCCGGTGAAGGCCAGCGGGATCGTGAACAGAACAATGAACGGCGACAGCAGGCTCTGGAACTGCGCCACCATGACAAAATAGACAAAAGCCAATGCCAGTGCAAGCATTTTTGCCATCTGGCTCAGCATCTCGGTGACCTGGGTCGTCTCACCGGCCAGCTCGGCGGTCACGCCGTCGGGCAGGTCCAGTGCGGCCAGCTGCGGCTCCAGCTCGCGGGAGAGCAGCGTCGTGTTGTAGCCGTCGGCGGTCTCACTCGTCACGGCCAGCTTGCGGGAGCCGTTCTCGCGGGCAATCGTCGTATAACCCGCCGTCGTGGTGCGGGTCGCGAACTCACCGAGGGTGTGCGTCTCCTTTACGCTGCTGCCGTTCTCGTCGGTGGTCGTCGTCTCGAACTCCATATTGAAAATATCGTCCAGCGTCGGCGTGTCGGTCTTATCGACGATAACGACGCTGTAGCTGTCGCCGCCCGCCTTCAGCGTCGTGGCGGTGGTGTCCGTCGTCAGCTTGGCGGCGATCTGCTGGTAGACCTGCGCGACGGTCAGCCCCATCCGCATAGCCTTGTCCTTGTCAATCGTGATGTTGATCTCGGCGTCGCCGGCGTCCTGGCCGTCGGTGACGTTTTGAATACCGTCGATGCCCTCCATCAGTGCCATGACCTGCTTGCCTGCGGCGGCCAGGTCATTGAGTTCGCTGCCGTAGAGGTCCACCTCGATGCCGGAGCCGGACAGCGCACTCATGTCCATCATGCCATTGGAGTTCACTTCAATTTCGCAGTTTAGATCTGCTGTTTTGCCGTAGATCTCCTGCTCCACGACCTTGGCCTTGGGTGCCTTGTCGCCCAGCAGGACGTAATAGGTAAACGTGGTGTTGTCGGCGGCGGCATTGCCGCCGGCCATGGCGACCATGTCGTTGGAACCGCCCGACATCGCGCCGACGGTATCGACGCCGTCCACGCTCATGACCGCGTCCATGACGCTGTCCGCCGTGGCGAAGGCGTCCTCCTTAGCCGTGTCGTCAGGCACATTGACCGTAATGGTCAGCTGGTTGCTGCTCATGTCGGGGATCATGACGATGCCCATGGTAGCGACGCGCCAGACCGACGCCCCCAGCAGCGCAATGGCCAGCGCCAGCGGCACAGCCTTGCGGCGCAGGCAGAAGCGCAGCAGCTTTTCATAGCCGTTCAGCACCTTGTCGAACAGCGGGTGCTTGATGTCCTTCTGTTTTTTCAGCACGGTGGAGCCCGCGCAGGGCACAACGGTCAGCGCCACAACAAGGGACGCCAGCAGACTGAAGGTGATGGTCCAGGCCATGTCGCTGAGAAGCTCGCGCACCATGCCGGTGGTGAACACCAGCGGCAGAAAAACGCAGATCGTCGTCAGGGTGGAGGATATGATGGACCCGGCCACCTGACGCGCGCCCTGCACCGACGCGCGGGCGGCGGGCACGCCGCGGCCCCGCAGACGGTAGATGTTTTCAATGACGACAACCGAGTTGTCGACCAGCATGCCGACGCCCAGCGCCAGGCCGGACAGCGACAGGATATTGAAGGTAATGCCGGTGAAATACATCAGCACGATGGCAAACAGCACGCTCAACGGCATACTGATGGCCACGACGATGGTCGGGCGCAGGTCCTTCAAAAACAGCGCCAGTACGATGATGGCCAGCGCCGCGCCCTCGATCAGGTTGGACAGCACGCTGTTGACGATGAGCTTGATATAGTCGCCCTGGTCCATGATGGGCGTCAGGTGCAGGCCCTCGTTTTCGGCCATCATCGTTTCCATCGCCGCGCTGCTAGCGTTGGAGACCGTCGAGGTGGACGACGTCGAGCTCTTGTACAGCGACAGCAGCACGGCGCGGTTCTTGTCCACCTTGGCGTAGGCGTCGTCGGCGTTGTCGGTCATTTCGACCTCGGCCACATCGGACAGGCGCACGTCGCCGATGCCGTCGATATTGCAGAGCACCATGCTTTTCAGCTCGTCCGCGTCGGCAAAGGCATCACCGACCTTGACGATGTAGCGGTTGTCGTCGCCGTCTCCGCCCTCGATATAGCCCGCGGGCATCGAGAAGTTCTGCGCATAAATGAGCTGCTGCAGCGTCGTCATGTTCAGCAGCTGGTTCAGATTCGCGCTTTTCAGCGCCTCCTCGCGGGCGGACTCGTATTCCTCCTGCGCGGCCTCGAGCTGGGTCTTGCCGGCCTCGAGCTGGGTCTTGCCGCTGGAGACCCGGAACTCGCCCAGCTGCAGCTGGGCCTCGGTGCCGCTCAGCAGCAGCTGGACGGCCATATCGGCCATGGCGGGGTCTACCGCCTCGTCGCCAAGGCTTGCCAGCATTTTTTGCAGCTTGTCGCGCTGTTCGTTCAGCTGGGTCAGCATTTCCTGCGCTTTGGTCAGCTGGTCGCGCAGGGCGGCGGCGGTGTCGTTCAGCGTCTGCTGCAGCGGCTGCATACCGTCGTTCAGCGCAGTCTCGGCCTCCTGCCGCGCAGTCAGCAGCGTCGTGGCGTTCTGCAGGGCGACCTTCGTCGTGGAGAGCGTCGACAGATTGCCGCTCAGCTCGCTGACGCGGGCGCGGCGGGCGGCGTTGCCGTCGATGACAGCCTGGTCCTGCGCCTGCTCGGCGCGCTTGGCGTCGATCTGCGCCTGTAAATCGGCCCGTTCGGCCTCGTCCTCGGTGTTGTTGAGGGTGTCCTGCAGCGACGCGATCTCCACCTCCAGCGCCTGAATGCGGGCGCTCATGGCCGCATACTGGGCATCTAAGTAGGCCGCAGTCTGCTCCACCGTCATATTCTGCTCCAACAGCCCCTCGTCTGCGGCGCGCTGGCGGATGGCCGCATCCGCGCGGTCGATCGAGTTGACCATCGCGCCCATCTTGTTCAGGTCGCTCTTGGCTTCGGCCAGATTGGCCGGGAGCGCGTCGGCGTTATACTGCGGGTCGTAGGCGGCCAGCACCGTCTTGCAGCTGGCAAACAGTGCATCGTCGATGGGCAGCGTGACCTCGGGCAGGGTCGTGCTTGTATTTTTGGCGTTCTCCAGCTTGCGGTTTGCCTCGTCCAGGTCTGTCTGCAGGCTGGCGATCTTCTTTTCCAGCTCGGGGATCTGCTTGTCCAGCTCGGTAATGGCGTCCCGCAGCTGGGTCGTCACGTCGGCCTTCTGGCTGTTCAGCTGGGCCTTGCCCGCGTCCAGCTGGGCCTGGGCGGCGTCCAGTTCCTTCATGCCATCGTTGATTTTTTTCTTGTTGGCATCCAGCTCTTTTTTGGCATCGGCCAGGCGGTCACTGACCTTGACCAGCAGCTTGTCGTTGACAGCGTCGATCTTTTCCTGGTCGAGCGTGATCTGCACCGACTTTTCCACCAGGCCCGTCGTGGACACGCTGGCCACGCCGTCCACGCGCTCGAGCTGGGGCAGCACGTTTTCGCTGACATAGTCGGACAGCTCGTAAATATCCATGCCGTCGTAGTCCACGGCAATGTACTGCGTCGCCATCATGTCCGGGCTGATCTCCATCAGCGTCGGCGTGGACGCCATATCGGGCAGCGCGTCGCCAAGCTGGTTCACGGCGGTGCTGGCCTTGACCATGGCGCTGTCCATGTCGGTGTCGTCCTGGTATTCCAGAAAGAGCAGGCTGTAGTTTTCATTGCTCTGGCTCGTCACGTTCTTGACGCCGTTCAGCGTCGAAAGTGCATTTTCCAGCGGCTTGGTCACGTCGGCCTCGACCTGCTCGGGACTGGCGCCGGGGTAGGTCGTGATGACCATCAGGTAGGGCAGGTTCATGGCGGGCAGCAGGTCCGTCTGGATGCCGGTCAGGCTGACAAAGCCCAGCACCAGCACCAGAATGACCGCCACCAGAATGGTAAATGGCTTTTTAACGCTGTATTTCGGCATGGAAGTGTTCCCTTTCTTTTCCGACCGACCGGTCGGTCGGATTTATTATAGCACCCTGACCGCCGGTTGTAAAGGGCTGCGCGTCCAGCGCGCCATGGAGCTGCTAAGGGCGTCGGCATCCGCCCGATGGCCTACAGCCAGGCACTGAAATTTGCATCCTAAAAAAGAACCGACAAAAGCTCGTTGAAACTCATCGTTTCAACGAGCTTTTGCTGAGTTTTGTGGTGCTGTGTGCCAAGGCTCAGAACGAATTTTGTCCCATGCGTACAAAGGTATGCTGCATGGTACCGACCTGTTCCAAACCCTTTTGGGGGCAGGTTAGTTTTTAATCTGCTCCCCTTCCGGGAAGATGATTTTGTAAATCGGGAAGTAAATCACCATCTGCACACCGCCGTTGATGATGGTGATGAGCACGAGCGCCGCCAGAAACAGCGTGATGGCAAGCGCCGCAAAATAACCCATACCTCCATAGCTCACCTCATGCTTGCGCAGGCACAGTCAGCTCCGCGCTGTATTCGCCGTCGGAAGCAGCAATCGTCATGGCGTCGCCGTCCCCCATGCGGACTATGGCAAGAGCCTCGCCGTAGTAGGTATCGGTTTCGCTGTCCAGATAGCTGTGCTTGTTGAAGGGGCAGGCGCTGCCCAGCCCCACCAACGTGCCGCCGCGCACCTGTACCTGAATACTGCCGCGCGCCAGCGGCTTGGTGATGCCGTTTTCATCGGTGTAGCGCAGACGGATGTAGCACAGGTGCCCCGGCTTTACAGTAGGTTCTTCGGCGTCCAGCGTCAGGCGGGTCGTGCTGCCGGCACTTTGCAGCTTGCAGCGACCAATTTCGTGATCGGCAGCGTCATAGCTGACGGCTTCCAGCGTGCCGCTCTCATAGGGAATGCTGAACCTCGCCAAGCAATCATTTTTCAGCGTTTTACTGCCCACCGTGTGACCATTCAGCACCAGCTCCACGCGGGCGGCGCGGGCGTAGACCTCCACGTTGGCCTTGCCCCCCTCGCAGCCGGTCCAGCTCCAGCTGGGCATGGCATTCGTCATCTTCCACGCACTGGGGCTGTGGCGGTCTCCGGTATGGTTGACCGGGCAGACGGCGATATAGGGGCCGTTGTCGGCCTCCAGCGCCACGCGGGTATAGAGGGCTTCGCCCAGCGGCTTGCCGGTCAGGTCGATGCGCCCCGAACCCGCCGACACCCAGCCCGGACCGCCGTCGAACGTTTCGGCGTAGTCGGCGTACTCCCACGAGCCGACCATAACTTCGCCCAGGTAGTCCATGCCCGCCCAGACAAAGTCGCCCACCAAGCGTGGCTCCTGTTTGGCCAGCTCGCGGAATTTATAAGCATCGTTGCAGAAGGTCTCGCTGCCCAAAATCAACCGCTGCGGGTACTTTTTCAGGTCGTGCTTATAGCGGTAGATGCCGTAGTTGTAGCCCGCAATGTCCATGTTGGCAAAGGCGTCACGGGTCTTGACGTCGCAGCCGTGCAGGGTCGCGCCGCACTTCATGAACTCATCGCCCAGCAGCCCCGCCAGATTGTTGAAAAACTGACTGCCGACTGCCTTTTTCTTGGCGGCCTTCTCGCCGCGCTGTTTGGCTTTTTCGGCACGCTCGGCTTCTTTTTTTGCCTTTTCGTCGCTGTATACGCCGAAGCCGATGGAGCTTAAAAAGTTGAAGAAGATGTTCACGCCGCAGGTCACCGGGCGGGAATCGTCCAGCCCGTGCAGGAAGTCGGTCATCTCTTTGGTCAGGGCGATGCCGCGCTTTTGGGCAGTCTCGCTGACCTCGTTGCCGGTGGAGTAGAGCACCACGCAGGGGTGGTTGTAGTCTTTTTCCACCATGTCGGTCAGATCCTGACGCCACCAGTCGTTGAAATAATCCACGTAGTCATGCTCGGTTTTGTGGATGTACCAATGGTCAATGTACTCGTCCATGACAAGCATGCCCTGGCGGTCACACTCTGCCAGCAGCGCCTTGGAGCAGGGGTTGTGCGCTGAGCGAATGGCGTTGTAGCCGTTCTCTTTCAGCAGGCGTACCTTGCGCGCCACGGCGTCGGGGTCACAAACTGCGCCCAACAGACCATTATCGTGGTGGATGCACGCGCCCTGGATGATGTACCGCTTGCCGTTGAGCAGGAAGCCGTCCGTGCCCCACTCGACCTTGCGAACACCGAACGTCTCGGTTACCACATCATCGGCAAAGTTGACGCGGCAGGTGTACAGGTTGGGCGTTTCAGGTGTCCAAAGGCGGGCGTTATCAAGGGTCAGGATAAATACGGCCTCGCCGTCGCTCTCCTGCTGCATGGCAGGCAGGTCGTCCGCCGTCAGGCGTACCGTGCCGGGGGCGGTGGTCTTTACGCGCACCTCCACGACGGCGGGGTCAAGCGACAGGGTGCGGATTTTAACGCCGTTCAGTGCGATATGCGCGCCCCTTGCCGTCCAAAGCTGCACCGGGCGGTAGATGCCCGCGCCGGAATACCATCGGCTGTTGGGCTGGTCGGCGTTGCGGGCAATGACCCGCAGCTCGTTCTCCCCTGCGTGCAGATACGGCGCGCAATCAACATAAAAGTTGGTGTAGCCGTAGGGGCGGAACGCCGCCTTTTGACCGTTGAGCCAGACCTCGGCATTATGGTAGACGCCCTCAAACTCCAGAATGTGGGTGTCTGCCAGCTCGTTTTCCGGCACGGTCAGGGTGCGCCGGTATTCGTAGTCATATCCCTCGTACCAGCCGGTGTTGGTGCCGCCCGCGCTCAGGGCGGTGCGGGGTTCAGCCAGCATGGCATCATGGGGCAGGGTCACCGGTTTGCCGGGTGCGGTATCGCCCAGATGGCGGCAGGTCCAGCCGGTGAGAAGTGGGGTTGGTTTCATTGTATGTTCCTCTTACATAGTCTGTTTTACAGAAATCACGCAGATGCCAACAAAAGGGCTTCCTCCTGGCAGAAACCCGTTGTAGAGGAAACCCTTTTATTGGAGATGCGGCTTTATTCTACGAACACTTTTTGCAGGAAATTATACAAAGCGATATGCCAATTATCTGCTGAATGGTGGCGCAGAGGATAGACAGCAAATGTCGTATTCACGCCGCTTTGCAGTCGGGGTTCGACTGCAAGCAAATTGTTGTAATCCTCGATCTGACCAGGCAGTGCAAAATCGTAGCTGCCTCCGCAAGCGTAAAGATATTTGATGGGAAGCCGTGCAAACTCATCAGACTGGATAGCCGCCCGGAATTCATCCGCAGTGGTTCTGCTGCCGCTGAAAGTTCCGAACCATGCAAAGTAATCCAGCGCCTGGCACACGGCAGAATGGTTCGTCGTTACTGCGCCGCGGGAAAGACCCGCAAAGGCACGATGCTCACGGCTGGCAGCGAAACCTGCATCGTCGCAGGTTTCCGCATAGGTCGAATACTGCGCTTCCACCGCAGGCATGAGATCGTTTCGCAATTCCTTGGCAAAGGAGTAAGTCAAGGGATCCAAACCGTCTTTGCAGTCATCTTCCACATAGAAAGTCGGGGTGACAACGATAAGCGGCTCAATTACCTGCTGCTCAATCATCTGATCCAGCATGGTTTTGTTCTCAGGATGCGCCAAAAGCCAGTAGTCTTCATTGTCGCCGGTGCCGTGCATCAGGTATAGAATGTTGTACTGCTTTTCCGGGTCATATCCGTAGGGCAGGTATACGCATGCCTGTTTTTCAACGGTTCTTTCATCGGTAGCGTAGGCTTTCGTCTTGTAGCTTATATGCTCTACGATTCCGGGATGTTCACATTCCTGCTCGTATGTCTGCGGAACGGCCCATACGGTTTGCCCGGCGCGGTCTGCCGTGCGCGCTGCATCATAGCTGACTTTGCACACGACCATGCAGCCGGCGGTCAGCACCAGCGGCAACGCCAGAAACACCCACCAATGCGGCGCGGCCTGCTTTATATGACGCAGCGCCAGCACAATGCCACCCAGCGCCCAAAGAATCGCAACGCCTGCTTGCAGGAAGAAGCCGATATGGAACAGCGTTGTTTCCAGGTAATTCGTCCATGTTCCCAGCCAGCCGACTGCAAGGCCGACCGGCAGCATCAGAATCGGCAGCTTGCCCTTCCACGCTGCAAAAGCAAAGCTTACAAGGATAAGTTCTGTCACCACCATATAAAGCAACGGCTGAAGCATTCCCAACGCAGCGTAACGCAGCAGGTCAATGACGGCGATTCCGGTGATCAGCGCAAAGGCACATAGGTCTATATGTTTTTTTGCCGTATTCCAAACCTTTCGCAGCAAGGTATACACCCTTTCTTATTTTTTGCCCCACACGGTAGACACTGCCGCGCAGATCATGCAGATGACCAGCAGGACCGCACTTGCAATCCAGGAAGTACTTAAACCATCCATATTGATCTTCGACAGAATGTCACCGATCTCATCAAAGGCAAGATTGATGAACATAGCCACGCTGACGAGTGCTGCGGCAAATGGAGGATACTCGAAATATTTAGGAGCCTTGTCGGATGCGACAAAGAGTTCCAGCAATGCGCCAATCGCCAAAAGAGCAATGATAATAGGCGAATTTTCTTTTGCCTTAGCCAGCGCATACACAATGGCAGTAGCTGCCATTCCGACCGCAGTAATCGTGTGCAGAAGGGAGGATTTTTTGAAGAATGTATTCATCTTAGCACCTCACAGCGTTTCTTTACGTTTGGAATTTTTGACCACAAAGAATGCGGCAACGGCATCTGCAATAGCCAGCACAGCAATCAGCGCATAGGCAAGCTTTTCCCAGTAAGGTGTAACCGAAACGACATGTGCCGTTGCAGAAAGTCCGTTGATACCGTTGCTGTTTGCTACATTGTACAGGATGACGTGGCAGGCTTCTCGCATATTGGCAAGCAGTTTCGCATCTTTGGGCACCTTATCAACCATATAGCCGTAGAATACACTGCCGGAAGTCGCCCACATCGTGTTGCCGCCTTCCAGACCGCCCACAACGCTCTGCATCGTAGTGTTGATTGCAATATCGGTATCCAGGATTGCGGTAGAGCCCCACTCTGTGCGAACAACGTCTTTCTGTAATCCGCTGTGTGCCCCGGCCCAGGTGCAACCAATGCGGTTGAATGCGCCCATGGAACCCTTGACCTTTCCTTCGGTGAAAGGTTTCTCGAAGGCTTTCAGATAGATTTCGCGGATAGCCTGCTCGTTAGAGAAGGTGCAGATGCCCTGACGGTTGGTTTCCTGATCGTTCAGTGCAAAATGCTTGATGTAGCAGATAACGCCGTGATTCTGCAGGCCTTCCACTTCCTGCGTGGCAAGTTCACCAGAAAGGAAGCCATCCTCGGAATAATACTCAAAGTTACGGCCGGCATACGGTGTGCGATGGATATTGACAGCCGGCGTATAAGCGCCTACCGTTTCAGTACGGTACCAGTCCTCACCCATTGCGGTGCCAACTTCATACATCAGGTCACGGTTAAACGAGCAAGCGCGGAGAACTTCACCGCAGAAGCCAGTAGCACTTGTGCCATCCTCCACATATGTGCGGAGCTGGTTGCCCTGCGGACCGTCCTTCATGAACATGGCCGGATACGCAATGGACGGAATGGTAGACAGCGCCGAGCCGGTGACAATGCGGGTCATCTCCTCGGTGGTAAGCTGGTTCAGGAGCTTATCCCAAGTTTCCGTGTCATCGAAAGGAACGCCGTACATTTTTGCCAGCGTCATCTGGTTGTCCTGACCGGTAATGATAGCGGAAGTATCGCTGCTGCCCGGCTCATAGCTGCCTTCTGCGTCAATGGCCGCCATCATATCCGCCGTGGCCGTCAGGTCAGTATAGCTTTCGGGGAAGGTGCTCCAGTCGCTGCGGGTCAAATAATCCGTATCCTCCCCATAATATTCCAGACTTGCATCATCGAAACGGTTGGTTACTTCGTCCCCGCTGTAAGAAACATTCAGCAGGGTTTTCTTGGCATTGTTCCAGAGATAAACTTTCTCTGCATCACCTTCGGCATCCATGCCATCCTCAACCGTCTTGCCTTGTGCAGCCAGAATATTATTCAGTGCATCGTGGGCGCTGTTGCCAATAGCGAAGTGGTAGTCACCGGCATCCAGCACATAGGTCTTGTCGGTTCGGTAATCGTAAGAAGAGAACTCTTTCTTCGGCACTGTGATCGTGACCGTCTCAGACTGACCAGGTTCAAGGATATCCGTCTTGTCAAAGCCAACAAGCTGTACGGCGGATTTCTCAATGCCGCCGCAGGTATACGGCTGCTGTGCGTAAAGCTCCACGACGTTTTTGCCCGCAGCAGTGCCGTTGTTCGTAACTTTGACCTGCATTTCCAGCCCATCATCACTCATCTTGGAAGAAACAACTTCCTGCGCAAACGGAAGCCCATCCTCAGCGCCATAGCTCAGACCGTAGCCGAAGGGATAGCAGACTTCATTGTCATAATTCCACGTATCGCCTACGAAAGCACCCGCAGAGGACAGCGCGTTCGTACCGGCGGGATCCGTCACACCATCGGAATAACGCGTCTCATAATAACGATAGCCGACGTAGATGCCTTCGCGGTACACAACATACTTTGTGCCGTTGTTTGCTTCGCCGATAGAAGCGTTTATTTCATCGGCATTCGTGAAAGTGAAATCGCCAAAGTTCTGCATAGCGGGGGAAGAGAAGGAATCCGCCGCATAGGTATCGGACAGGCGACCGGAGGGGTTCACTTCGCCGTCAAGTACTTTAGCAACCGCACGCGAACCACTCTGCCCAACACCGCCGATCCAGAGACAGGCATCAATCCCATACTCTTCCTGATCGACCCAGCTCAATTCCATCGCGTTAGAAGTGTTGATCACGGCAATGATCTTATCAAAAGCACCGCTGTTCTTGATTTCCTTCAGCAGAGCTTCTTCCGCAGGCTGCAAAGCGAGGTACTTTTCGCCGTCGCCAAATGCACCGGTCGGCATATCCGAAGCCTCACCGCCTACGCGGGAGAATACCACAATGGCCGCATCATTATAGTCTATGTACGACTGCTTGACCTCATCGGTGTATTCACTTACCGGAACTTCTGCTGTATAGATGTCCTCCGGCTTGGCACCCATATAGCCGCCATTGCTGCGGATATAGCCGTCTTTTCCATCGTAGGTTTTATAGAAATCCCAAATTGTACTGTTGATAGTAAAGCGCCCATCGTCCTCCATCGCCGACTTAAGATCAACCACATAGTCTGTGTTGATGTTACCTGCGCCGGTGCCACCGAGAACCAGATCAACAGAAGAACGGCCAAACAATGTCACTTTGGAGCCTTTAGCAAGCGGTAGCGTCTGATTCTGGTTTTTCAGCAGAACAATACCCTCGCTGGTCACATCTTCCACCAACTGGTCAGCGGCTTTCTTCCACTCATCCAGGGACATGCCGTTGTCAGTGCTGGCCTGAAGCGGTTCTGCATTCGCTTTATCAATGGTTTTGTACATGGTACCGCCAATCGTGCTGCAAATCAGCGATCTGTATGAGGTCGCGCCGCAGGTTGTGCCGATGGCTACTGCCAGCAGCACACTGAGCGATGCAGTGGCAATGCGTGCTGCTTTCGGTGATGAATCACGTTTTTTCATGTTCTCCTCCTGTCATTTGTAGGGAGCCACTCGGCTCCCTTTCGATGACAAAACCATACCACATCTCGTTCTTTTTGTGGGAGATTCGTACGTCAACCGTTGCTTTTGCAGCGCAAACGGTACGCACTATTGTCGTTTTTAACAATTGAATGCCGGGCGCTTTGTGCAGGTTGCTTAAAGCAAAAAAACAGCCCACCAAAATGGGCTGTCCGGGTTATTTCTGCTTGATGGGAAACAGCACCTTTAATGTGAACTGGTTCTCCTGGGTGGTGATCTCTGCCGTGCCGCCGTATTTTTCGGCGGTGTCGTAGATGCTCTTTAGACCGTAGCCGTGGTAGCGGGCGTCGGTCTTAGTGGTCTTGGGCAGCGTGCCGTCCGCGCGGAAAGCACCGTCGTAGGTGTTTTCGATCCGGATCCACAAAAAGCTCTTTTGCCGTGCCACCACCAGATGGATCAGTCGCTGCTCGCTGTCGGGCAGCTTTTCTACACTCTCGATGGCGTTGTCCAGCGCATTGCCGAACAGCGAACACAGGTCCATCGTATCCATAAAATCCAGCGCCGCACCGTCTGCCACGCAGGTCAGCGTGATGCCGTGCTGCTGGCAGTACAGGCTTTTGCTGGTCAGAATCGTGTCCAGCACCTCGTTGCCGGTCTTGTTCTGCGCCTCATAGCTGCGGATCTCCTGCTCCATCGCGTCGAGGTAGTGGGCCTTTTCCTCTGAGGTCTCGCTGCGCAGCACGGCGATCTGATGCTTGAGGTCGTGATATTTTTTATTGATAAGGTCAATGCTGTCCTGCGCCGAGCGGTACTGTGCGTACTGCGCCTGCAAGACGTTCTGCAAAGCGTCGCGCTCCTTTTTGCGGCGGTACTCCACCAGCTGCATGTGGTGCGCAAACAGAATGGCCATGCCGCCCAGGTCTACCAGCGTGCGGATGTTGTAAATTTCCGCCGTCATTTTGCCGGAAAACGGCGTGTCCGGGCTGACATAGCTCAGGTTGCTGGCGGCATAGACCGCCATACCGATGAACAGCGTGCTGAGAAATTCCTTTTTGTGGACGTGCAGAGGCGCGGCAATATCGTTATAATTGCGTTCCAGCGCGAACACCACGCCATACACTGCGGCATAGACGACTGCCAAAATGCCCACGCGCACACCCGCGCCCGGTGTGCCCTGCTGCCTGACCATATAGTAGTAGAGCTGCCATTCCAGCGAGGCGGCCAGTTCCCCCAAAATAAACGCGCGGACGCAATAATACCCCGCGCACCGGGCGGGCACGTCGGTCTGCATTCGGATGTACAGATACATGATCAAGATGGATACCGCAATGCAGGGCAGAAACCAGAATTGCGGCACCTGCCCCGTTGCCTGCATAAAGACGCCGAGCAGCAGCAAAAACACCGCGTGGATCGTATACCGCCGCCAGCCTGCTGTGCGCTTGGGCAGGAAGAACAAATATAAAAGGCAGGCCAGCCAGTCTGCCAGCGCGGTATACAGGCGGGGAATGTTGCCCAGAACTTCCGTTTCCATCAGATGGTTTCCCCCATGTAGTGGTTGAGCGCCGCCAAAAATGCCTTGCGCTTGGCGCGGCTGATCTGCACCCGCTCACCGTTGACGATGGCGTCCTCGTCCTGAATGCCGTCCACGTGTTCCAGATTGACAAGGTACGCTTTGCTGCTGCGGAAGAAATTCTCCGGCGGCAGCTTCTGCTCCACATCGCGCATGGAGCCGGTGGAATGCACCTTGCCCTGCTTGGTGTGGAACAGCAGGGCGTGGTCGCAAATTTCTACATAATAAATGTCGGAGGCGTCGAGCTTCTGCACGCCGCCCGCGCAGGGCACCGTGAGGAAATGCTTCTGGCGGCGTCCCAGCAGCTCCCGCACATGGTTCATCCGCTGGCAGAAAGCGTAATAACTCAGCGGCTTTAAGATATAGTCCAGCGCCTGCACCGCGTACCCCTTGATGGCATACTGCGGCGAGTTGGTGATGAAGATGATAAGCACCTCCGGGTCGGCGCGGCGGATCTCCTCGGCTGCTGACATACCATCCATGAAGGTCATCTCGATGTCCATCAAAATCAGATCATAGCCGCCCTTATAGCCCAGCGCGATCTCGTCGCCATCCGAAAAATGCGTGATTTGAAAATGGCAGTTTTTCTCCTGCTGGTATTTTTCCAGATACGAGTCCAGCACTGCCCGATCCTGCGCGCTGTCCTCGACTACTGCGATGTAGTTCACGAAAATTCTCCTTTTGAGAGCAAATGAATGCGTTTATGTGCCGACTGCTATGCCACTTGCCTTTCATGGCTATAGGCTCTATCTGATAAGTATTATACAGATTCTTTTCCGAATTTTCAATAAATCATGGTTCTGCTTATCCGCCTTGATTGCCCACGCTTTGGGCGGGAAGATGTTTTACATAGCATAGCGTTTGATTACCCACAAACGCATTTCCGGGGTGTCCCATCGAGGAATGCGGACACCCGTCTCACAGGGTTTTCACGCAGGGAAAGCCCGCACAAATAACTAAGGCAGCACCGCACAATTCCCGCCTGGCGGCTTAAGCACCGCTCCGGCGGCTACGGCACCTCGCTCGCCGTATCGGCACTTAGAATTATGCGGTATTGCCCCAGAACAAGAAAAGCCCCGGCCTTTTCTGGCCGGGGCTTGATGGTTGCGGAGCAGAATGTGATCTGTTCGCTTCCGCTGACAGGGAGGGCAATCCATAGCTTAGGGTTCCACCCGCACCGTCAGGCGGGAGGCGTGCAACCCACCGTGGTATACCCGGTTATGGGCCACCACGGTCCGGGCGGAAGCAAAACCTTCCCGGGTGTTGCTGTTGGGGAAGATGAAATTCTTGGCGCTAGAGGTGACAGTCACCCGGATGCGGTGGCCTTTCCGGAAGCAATTGGACAACTTGGTGGTGCGGATCTTCAGGCAGACGATCTCGCCTTCCTGCAAAAACTCCGACCGGGCAAAGCCATTACGGTATCGGGCGCTGAGCAGGCCATCCGCCAGTTTGATGGACCGGCCGTTCTCATCCACGTCGGTAACACGCACCACAAAGTCGGTATCCGGCGCGTCAGAAGAAATATACAACTCCGCCGTCATATCACCGGTCAGAACCAGGTCTTCCTTCAGCACAGGGGAGGTGTAGCACAGCAGGTCCTGACGCAGTTCCTCCCGGGTGTAGTCCTCCGGCACTTCGATCTCGTTCTCCGACATATCAATGATGTGCTGGGACGGATTTTCGGGGTCATAGGCGTAACCGTCGCAGTTCTCCCGCTCCGGCCTGGCAAAAGTCAGCCGCCCGTCCCCGGCAGAGGTGTTGGCATGGCCGTCACTATCCAGATACAGGTGGGTGACCCGGGTCTCGGGCACTGGCCAGTTTTCGGCGGTCTTCCATACCTCCTGGCCCAGGGTGTAGTATTCTACCGGGGCAGTCTGGTCGATGCCGTTGTCCACTTCCTTGAGGTGATGCTCAAACCAGCGGAAATACAGCCAGTCCAGATCAAAGCGCAGCGCCTGGCTGCCGAAGGATACCCCGTGCATGTCGTACTTACTATTGCCGCTGTGCTGCCAGGGTCCCAGAATGACCTTGCGCATGCCCCGTGGGAAGTCATGGACCAGTTCCAGGGCTTCGGTGGTACCCATGCCGTTGTCGTCAAACCAGCCGGACTGAATCAGCGCCGGGATCTGCGCCCTGACGGAGCGTTCCTGCCAGTTGGACATACGCCAGAAATCGTTGTAGTCACTGGGTTCCAGCCACCGTGTGATGAAGGGCACATCGTACCCCAGAGCCTTTTTCGGCAGGTCGGTCAGGGGGCGGATGTTCAGCACTTTCTCCCAGTCATCGCGTTCCATCAGCTCAGGGTGGAAGGTTTTCTGAGACACCGCAAAGGCCCAGGCCAGCATGCCCGAGGTGAAAGACCCACCCCGGCGGGGCAGATCCACAAAGGCGCTGCCCGCGCAGACTACGCTGATCAGAGCTTTCAGGTGGGGGTTGCCGCTGGCAGCGGCCGCCCACTGTACATAACCCAGGTAGGACCCGCCCACCATACCGATGCGTCCGCTGCACCACGGCTGGGCGGCGATCCAGTTCAGAGTATCGTCGCCGTCCTCCACCTCGTGGTAGTTGGGCAGCCATTCGCCTTCACTGGCGTTTCGGCCGCGCACATCCTGTACTACCACCGCGTAGCCGCGCTGGACGTAACGGTAGTATACCTCACAGCCGTCCTCTTTGCCGTAGGGGGTGCGTACCAGCACTGCGGGCACCGGGGTACTGCAGTTTTTAGGCAGGTATACGTCGGTGGAAAGATGTACCCCGTCCCGCATGGGCACCGGGAAGGTCTGCGCATGTTCTACCGGGAACAACTGTTCCTCCGGCCAGGTCGAGCGCCACAGGCGCAGGATGGTCTCCTCCTCGGCACCGGGTTCCACCAGCACCGTGACCATCTCCCGGGCAGGGCAGGTGACGGCGATCAGCCGCCCTTCTTTCATCTGTTTGTTGTTGGGGAATTTTACATCCCGCTGCAGGTAGCTGCAGCCGTCTTCGCTGGTGTAGCGCTCGCCGCACAGGGAAACTTCCCCGGTGCCATGCAGCCCCGTCTCGTACTGGGACAGGTTCTGCCCCAGGGCGGCAAAGTCCATCTTCACAAAGAAACGGTAAAAATCCCGGTCCTGTTCAGTCAGGTCCTGCCAGTCCAGCAGCGCGCCGGTATGCACGTCCAGTTTCCGGATCTGGGGTGTGCCGTCGCCCAGCCGCAGTCTGCCGTACAGGATGCCTGAAACATATAAGTCAAAATTACGCATTTCCGTTTCTCCCGTTTTCCGTTTAGGCGCCGATGAAAGCACGGATGGCATAGGCTACACCGATGCCCACATAGTTGCCCAGGGCACCGGCCAGTACGCCCATGAGCAAGCCGATGTTGATAAGGGTCTTCCACTGGGCGCTGGAGGCGATGAGGGCGGCGGTGGGGCCATCTGAGATACAGCCCACGATGGACAGCAGCACATACTCAAAACGGACTTTCAGCAGCCGGGTGATGAGCAGGTGCAGCAGAATGGAACAGGCGATGACACAGAAGCAGAACAGGGTGATGTAGAAGGTAGATCCGAAGAACTGCTTCAGGTCCACCGCAAAGCCGATGGTCACCAGGAACAGCACCGCTATGAAAAGGCCCAGGTCAAAATTGCCGCGCAGCTTGCGGACGGCCGGCACCTGTGCCAGGATGATGGAGAAGGTGGTGATGAGCAGGATGCGGCCTGCACTGCGGAACCCTTCTCCGAATACCATCGAGGAGATGCTGGTGGCAGCCCACACGGTGCCAAAGCCGATGGCCAGCAACCAGGCGATTTCCTGGATGGACCATTCCTTGGAGGTCATCAGTTCCTCGTGGTTGCCATCCCCCAGCAGCTCCGACTCGCTCATATCATAGGGCCACAGCTTTTTCAGCCATTTGGAACTCTTGTACAGGGCGGGGGTAGCAAACATCAGGATCAGCGTGGGGATGCCCACCACATAGTCGGCGGCATTGGCCGAGGCGATGGTGTTCTTGCTGGCATCCAGGCCTACAGCGATGGCGGTCAGGTTGGAACTGCCGCCGGTGTAGGTGCCCACGAACATACCGGCCACCTTCCAGCCCTCGTCGATTTTGTTGGCGAACAGTATGCCGAACACCAAAGCTGCCACGCAGACGCTGAATATGGCCGAGGCCAACGCAATGATCGGTTCCTTGGATAATTTGCGCATCTGTTTCAGGTCCAGGCTCAGCAGGCAGATGGAAACGGACAACGGCACGCAGTAGCTGCTGATGGCATCATAGGTAGGGCTGGAGGTAGGCACGATCCGCAGGTTGGACATCACGATGCCCATGACGATAACCGTCAGGGCCGGGCCCAGCGTTTTGAACACCTTGAACCGCTGCAGCCAGAATCCCAGTGCAACCGTGGCGACCATGATGAACAGGAGCGCGCCTTCGGAGGAAAAAACTGTACTCGCCATAATATACCTCTCTATACCTCTCTGCGGGGTCCCGCTTAAAAATCAATATCGATGCCAAGGCCCGGTTTGTCGGACAGGGTGTAGACGCCGCCATTCACGGCAAAACCTCCGGGCATACCCATCTCGGGGTCCACGGCGTACATAAAGCTGTCGCAGTCCGCCTCGGTGATGTTCTGCTTGGCGGCAACCAGACTCACACCGGCAGCAATGGCCACCTTGGTCTCCAGCATGCAGCCCACCATGCACTGTACATGGTTTGCCTCGGCAATGGCGTTGATCTTTTCCGCCGGGTACAGGCCGCCGCACTTCATCAGTTTGATGTTGATAATGTCTGCAGCATCGATCTTGCAGGCCTTTGCTGCGTCGATGGGGGTGTGGACCGACTCATCCAGCATGACCTGCAAGTCCACCTTGGAACGCACAAAGCGCATACCGTCCAGATCCCAGCTGGGCAGGCACTGTTCCACCGCTTCCACGCCCAACTCTTCAAAGGCTTTCAGGGTGCGCACCGCATCGCTGACCGTGTAACCCTGGTTGGCGTCCACACGCAGGCGGATGTTGGGGCCCACCGCCTGACGGATCAGGGTCAATGCCTGGATATCCTCGATCGGGTTGATGCCGGCCTTGATTTTCAGAATGGTGAAGCCATCCTTTTCCACCCGTTCCCGGGCTTCGGCGGCCATGGCTTCCGGTGTGTCAATGCCCACCGTCATGTCCGTGACGATCTGGTTCACGCTGCCGCCCAGCACCTTGTACAGAGGCTGACCCATCAGTTTGCCCTTGATATCGTACAGGGCAATATCCACCGCGGCCTTTGCCGAGGTGTTGCCTGACAGCAGGCGGTCCATCATCCTGTGGATGCCCTCAACGTCCAGCGGGTCCATGCCGATCAATCCGGTGCGGAACAGTTTCAGCGCTTCCAGAACGGTGGCTGCGCTCTCGCCAGTCACCGGTTCAAAGGGTGCGGCCTCACCGATGCCCCACAGACCTTCGTCGGTGGAGATCTTCACCAGCACATTCAGCGAATGATCCTGTACCGCAAAAGCAATACGGAAGGGCTTTTTCATGGGGATACGGATGGTTTCTACCTTTACGTCTGTGATTTTCATAGGGGTTCCTCCTGCACAATAATTTTTATAAAATTTACAATTTTTTATAAATTTTACTATTTCTAAAATTTTTGTCAAGAGCTTTTCTGTTTTTTTCACATTTTTCAGAGCACTTTATAGGATAAGCAAGAAATTATCTGATTTTCTTTGTAAAAAATTTTATAAATATCGAATTTTTTCTTGCTTATTTACGTACAGGGCATTTTGTGATATACTGTAAATAAATTTTTTTACGAAAAAGCGGGAGGTCTTATGCTGGGCGAACATGTTCGAAATATCCGGAAAAAGCGGGGAATCACCCTCAAGGAACTGGCCGAAAAGACCGGTTTGTCCATCGGGTATATCTCCCAAATCGAGCGCGATCTCACCGACCCGTCCCTGTCCACCCTGCGCAAACTCAGCGCCGCTCTGGACATCCCCACCTATCTGTTTATGGGAGGTGAGAGCAGCACCAGCCTGACAACCCGTCAGGCGGATATGTTGATCCTCTCCCAGCCCAATTCCAATATACGGTATCATCTGCTTACGCCCATGCCCAACGGAAATTTTGTACCTCAGTCGTTGGTCATACGCTTTGAGCTGGAACCCCACTGCAAGGACGGCGACCTGCCGGTGATCCATCCCAGTGAGGAAATCCTGCTGCTGGAACAGGGGCAGCTGGATGTACTGGTGGAGTCCGAGACTACCCGCCTGAACGCCGGAGACACCACTGTGGTGCAGTCCAACCTGCCCCACATCGTTTCCAACCCCGGGGATACCACAGCGGTGGGGCTGGCTGTGTTCACCCCTGCCATTTGGTTTCCCAACAACCGGCGCAGTTTTAACCGCGGTGGCGAAACCTGAATCTTCGCACCGGCTTGGCGCAGCAGCGCGTTTTCCGGGAAGGTTTTTCACAGACAAACGGGCACGGACGAGCAATGCTCGCCCCTACAAGAGTTTTTTTGCAGCCTGAAAAAAAAATTGCAAGCCGGCGATCTGCCGGCTTGCAATTTTTTTATCCCCCGCAGAGGGTCTTTTTCGCCGTTCCCTGCCTTTTACTGCCCGGCCAGCGCGATCTGCTCGCGGGTGATGGGCAGCTCATAGAACCGCTTGTGGGTGGCGTGGTAGATCGCATCGGCCACGGCGGGCAGCGGGGTGTTGATGACCACCTCGCCGATGCTCTTGGCACCGAAGGGGCCGGTGCCCTCGTAGCTGCTCTCAAATACGACATGGATATGCCCGATGTCGTTGCGCGCCGGGATCTTGTACTGCATCAGCGAGTTTTCCTGCGGCATGCCGCGGTCATCGTAGGTGACATTCTCGGTCAGCGCCATACCGATGCCCTGCAGGATGCCGCCCTCGGCCTGCACCCGCGCAAGGTTCGGGTTGACCGGTGTGCCGCAGTCAACGGCCGCCTCATAGCGGATGACCTGCGCCTCGCCGGTTTCCAGATCGACCTCGACCTCGGCCGCGCCCACCATGAACGGCGGGGGCGAGATCTCCGAGCTGTGGGTCACAACTGCCTCCAGCGCCGTATTGCTGCCGCACTGGGAGGCTGCGGCGATCTGCGCCAGCGTGGCGCGCTGCGTGCCGTCCTCGCTTGTCACGGCATCGCCCGCAAAGACGACCGCACGCTCATCAAGGCCCAGCAGCCCCGCGCCGACCTGACAGATCTTCTGCTTGAGCTGCTCGGCGCACTGCTCAACCGCCTTGCCGGTGACATAGGTCGTGCTGGATGCGTAGGAGCCGGAATCGTAGGGCGAGGAATCGGTGTCCGCGCCGAGGACCGTCACATTGTCGAGCGGGCAGTCCAGCACCTCGGCGGCAATCTGCGCCAGAATCGTGTCGCAGCCGGTGCCCATGTCGGCTGCACCGATCGAGAGGGTATAGAACCCGTCATCGTTGATCTTCAGGCTGGCGCTGCCCACATCCACACTCGTGATGCCGGAGCCCTGCATCGCCATGCCCATGCCCACGGCGCGCACCTTGCCGTTGCCCATGTCGCGCACGGGGTATTTTTCGTCCCAGCCGATGTTGTCATGCACGGCCTGCAGGCAGCGGTCCAGCGCGCAGCTGGTGTTGACCTGCCCGTAGTAGGCGGGCATCACATCGCCCTCATGGACGATGTTGCGCTGGCGGATCACAAACGGGTCGATGCCCAGCTTGTCGGCCAGCTCATTGACGGCGGACTCCACCGCAAACAGGCCCTGGGTCGCACCGTAGCCGCGGTAAGCGCCCGCGGACATGTGGTTCGTGTAGACGACATCGCTGACAAAGCGGAATGCCTCGGCCTTGCCGTAGAGCGGGATGGATTTGTGGCCGGACAGGCCCACCGTTGTAGGGCCATGCTCGCCGTAAGCACCGGTGTTGGACAGGGTGTAGAGGTCGATGCCCCTGACGATGCCGTCCTTTGTCGCACCAAGGCGGACATGCAGCTCCATCTCATGGCGCGGGGTGGAGGCGATCTGGCTCTCGTACCGGCTGAAGATGATCTTGCTGGGCTTTTTGGTTTTCCATGTCACAAAGGCGGGGTAGACCTCGCAGACCGAGGTCTGCTTGGCGCCGAAGCCGCCGCCGATGCGGGGCTTGGCCACCCGGATCATCGACTTGGGGATGTGCAGCGCATTGGCCAGGATCCGGCGGCAGTGGAAAACGATCTGGGTCGAGCTGAGGACATTCAGCCGCCCGTAGGCATCTATGCTGCAGTAGGTGCGGAAGGTCTCCATCATGGCCTGCTGGCAGGCGCGGGTGTGGTATGTATGGTCGATGACGACATCGCACCCCGCCAGCACCGCCTCAATATCGCCCGCCCCGCTCTCATCGTGGGCGCAGAGGTTGCGCTTGTTGTCGGCCCCGACCGGTGCCAGCGACTCCCAGTTTTCCTCCGGGTGGACAAGGACGGGGTTGTCCAGTGCCGTGTGGTAGTCCAGCACGGCGGGCAGGACCTCATACCTGACCTTGATGAGCTTCATCGCCTTATCGACGCATTTTTCATCCTTGCCGGCCAAAATTGCGACAACATCCCCCGCAAAGCGGACATGGCGGTCGATGACAAGCCGGTCATAGGGGCTCGGCTCGGGGTAGGTCTGGCCCGCCTGGGTGTAGCGGCGGCCCTGCTGGTCCACATCCTTCCATGTGTAGATCGCCTCGATGCCCGGCACCAGCAGGGCACGGCTCGTGTCGATCTCCTGCACGATAGCGTTGGCATGGGGGGAGCGCAGCAGCTTTACGATCAGGCAGTCCTGCGGGATGACATCATCCATGTAGACGGGCTGGCCGGTCACAAGCTGCATAGCGTCCTTTTTGCGCATGGACTGGTTCACGGTTTTCATTGGGCAGCCTCCTTCCCCTTTTTCCACGCTAAAAAGTTCAAAATGCCCCGCAGCTGGCCCTCATAGCCGGAGCAGCGGCAGAGGTTGCCGGCCAGATACTCCTTGATTTCATCCTCGCCGGGGTCGGGGTTTTCCCGGAAAAGCGCCAGCGCGTTCATAATAAAGCCCGGGTTGCAGAAGCCGCACTGCTCCGCACCCTGATCGGCGATAAAGGCGCCGAACTCGGCAGCCTCCTCCTGCAGCCCCTCCAGCGTGGTGACGCTGCGGCCGTTGACCCGCGCCGCCAGCACCGAGCAGGACAGCACCGGCTTTTCATCGAGAAAGACCGTGCAAAGGCCGCAGTTGGCGGTCTCGCAGCCGCACTTGACGCTCTTGCAGCCGAGGCTGCGCACAAGGTCCAGCAGCACGGTGTCAGCCGCGATTTCGGCGGTGACTTTTTTATGATTTAAGGTAAATGTGATCTGCATGGTATACCTCCGTCAATTTTCCAGCGCGGCCACGGCACGCCGGACCAGCACACCGGTCAGGTGGGTGCGGTACTCGGCACTGCCGCGCAGGTTGCTGCCGGTCTTGACGGCTGCCTGCACGGCGGCGGGCAGCTGCGCCGGGTCGCAGTCCGGCGTGACAAGCACGGCCTTCATCGGGCGCGCGCCGATGGCAAAGCGGTACTGCCCCTGCGCCGTGCGGGCGGCCGCACAGGTCAGGATCGGGAAATCGGTCTGGGTCGCGCGCACCGACTGGTACTGCACCTTCAGCCCCGGCGTCTTGCGCAGGCAGATGTGGGTCAGAATATCGCGGTCATAGGGCATCGCGGCAAACTGCGCCAGCGGCATCCGGCCCGCCCTGTACAGCTCGACCTCGCAGTCCAGCGCCAAAAACAGCGTCAGCACATCGGAAAAGCCGAACCGGCCATAGATGCTGCCGCCCACCGTGGCGCAGTTGCGGAACTGCACGCCGACAATGTGGCGCACAGCCTCCCGCACAGCCCCCGCGGTGTAGGCGTTCAGGGCGGCGTTCGTTTCCAGATCGCGCAGCGTTGCCATAGCGCCGATGATGATCTCGGTGTCAGTCTCCTCGATCGTATCCAGCCCCAAGGCCGACAGGTCGATGGCCGTGCCGACATTGATCTTTTCCATCTTGAGCCAGAGCATACCGCCCAGCACGCGGTTGGGCTTTTTCTGGTTCAGCTGCCATGCCTCCTCCAGCGTGGCGGGGCGGGCATATTCGCGTATCGTCATCATGGGTCAATCTCCGTTTTTTCTGTTTTGGGCGAAAAAATCACACTTTTCGTGGATAGGTACTTTTATTCTACCATAAAATCTGGTACAATACCGTTGTTGTTTTAAAAATACAACGATATTTTTTATTGTATGAGGGAAGAAGATCCATGAAAATGACCAAAATGACCGCCCTGCTGCTGGCCGCCGCCATGGCGCTGACCGCCTGCGGCAGCACCGCCGCCGTAAGCAGCGAGGCCGCCGCCTCTGCCGCCGTTGCACCAGAGGTCACCGCCAGCCCCGAGGAGGCTGCCGTTGAACCCGCTGCCGCCGAGACCGCCGTCACCTACCCGCTGACCGTCACCGACCAGCTGGGCCGCGAGGTCACCATCGAGACTGAGCCCAAGACGCTGGCCAGCGGCTACTACATCTCCACCAGTCTGCTCATCGCCCTCGGCGTGCAGGACGAGCTGGTCGGCGTCGAGGCCAAGGCCGACAAGCGCACGATCTACAGCCTCTCCGCCCCCGAGCTGCAGAGCCTGCCCAGCATCGGCACCGCCAAGGAGTTTGATCTTGAGGGCTGCGCCGCGCTGACCCCCGACCTTGTCATCGTGCCCGCCAAGCTGAAGGATTCCATCCCCCAGATGGAGGAGCTGGGCCTGACCGTGCTGGCCGTCAAGCCGGAGGATCAGGACAAGTTGTACGGCGCCATCGACCTGCTGGCTCAGGCCACCAACACCGTTGCCCGCGGTGAGGAGCTGAAGTCCGCGATCGAGGACAACCTGCTCAGCCTGCACGAGGCCATCGGCGATGCCGAGGCCCCCACCGTCTACATGGCCGGCAACAGCTCTGTGCTGCAGACCGCCGGCCCCGCCATGTACCAGAACTATATGATCGAGAACGCCGGCGGTCTCAACGCTGCCGCCAGTGTTGAGGACACCTACTGGGCCGAGGTCTCCTATGAGCAGGTGCTGGACTGGGATCCCGACTACATCATTCTGGCGTCCGATGCCGACTATGATGTCGATTCCGTCCTGAACGATGCCGCACTGGCCGACTGCACCGCCGTCAGGGAGGGCCATGTCTACCAACTGCCCCACGCCATCGAGGCTGTGGACTCCCCCGTGCCCGGCAGCTTCCTGGGCAGCGTCTATCTGGGCAGCGTGCTGCATCCCGAGCAGGTGAGTGAGCAGTTCTACCATGACTGCGCCGATACATTCTACACGACCTACTACGGCTTCACCCCTGCCTCCTATGAATAACCGCAAGCGCACGGCGCTGTGCCTTCTGGGCGCAGCGCTCTGCGTTTTTATGACTTTTGGTGCGGCCCTTGCGCTGGGCCGCTACCCCATAACACCGGCGGCGCTGCTGGCCGGCGATGCCATGGCGGTGCGCACCTTCACCGTGCTGCGGCTGCCCCGCGCCGTTATGGCTCTGATCGGCGGCTTTGGACTGGGGGTAGCCGGCTTTGTCTACCAGACCGTATTCCGCAACCCGCTGGCAAGCCCCGACATCATCGGCGTTTCCTCGGGGGCCAGTGTCGGCGCGGCGTTCGCCATCCTGTTCGTTTCGTCAGGGGCGCTGTCCACCACGGTCTGTGCCTTTGCGGGCGGGCTGGCGGCGGTGTTCCTCTCGCTGGGGCTGGCCGCTGCCGCGCCGGGGCGCAGCAAAATGTCGCTGGTGCTGGCGGGCATCGCCGTCCACGCGCTGGCCCAGACGCTGCTGATGCTGCTCAAGCTGACCGCCGACCCCGAGAAGGAGCTGGCCAGCATCGAGTATTGGATCATGGGCAGTCTGGCCGCCGTGACCCGCAGCCGGGTGTGGTTCCCGGTGCCGGTCGTGCTGGTCTGCTGCGCAGCGATCTTTGCGCTGCACCGGCAGGCGCTGCTGCTCTCGATCGAGGAGGGCGAGGCCCGGCTGCTCGGCGTGCGGGTGGGTGCGATGCGCCTGCTGCTGCTGACGCTTGCCACCATGACGGTCGCCGCCGTTGTCAGCGTGACAGGGCTTATCAGCTTTGTCGGGCTGCTGGCCCCCCACAGCGCCCGGTTGCTGGCGGGGCACAACCGGCGCTCGGCCTGCCTGCTGAGCGGGCTGCTGGGCAGCGCCCTGCTGCTGGCAGCCGACACGCTGGCCAAGACGGCAGCCTCCACCGAGCTGCCGGTCAGCATCTTTACCTCGCTGCTGGGCGTGCCGTTTCTGCTTTATCTGATCCTGCGGCCGGGGAGGGATGCGTCATGATGCCACAAACCACGCCCCCGCCCGTGGGGCTTTGCGTGCAGGACCTCACCGTACGGTACGGCACAGCAGCCGTGCTGCAAGGGGTCAGCTTTTCTGTCCCGGTGTCCGGGCAGCTGATCGGGCTGCTGGGGGTAAACGGCAGCGGCAAGACCACGCTGCTCAAGGCGGCCGCCGGGCTGCTGCCCCACACCGGGCAGTGCCTTCTGGACGGCGTCCCTCTGGAGAGTCTGTCCACCCGCAGGCTTGCGCAGACCGTCAGCTATATCCCGCAGCAGAGCGGCATCTCGGTCTCGCTCTCGGCGCGGGAGGTCGTGCTTATGGGCTTCAACCCGCGGCTGGGGGTCCTGCAAAGCCCCACCGCCGCCATGCGCGCCGCTGCGGACGAGGCCCTGCGCACCGTAGGTCTGGCCAACAAGGCCGGGCAGGACTACCTGACGCTGAGCGGCGGCGAGAAGCAGCTCTGTATTCTGGCGCGCACGATTGCCGAGGATGCGCCGCTGCTTTTGCTGGACGAGCCGGACAGTGCGCTTGACCTTGCGAACCGCAGCCGGATGACCGCGCTGCTGGCGCAGCTGGTCCACACCGGCGGCAAGACCGCGCTGGTCTGCCTGCACGACCCCGCGCTGGCGCTGGACAGCTGTGATATACTGGTGGTATTGCAGGGCGGCGGGGTCGCGGCGGTGCTGCACCCCAGAACCGACCCGCCTGCCGTGCTGCAGGCAGCCCTTGCCGCCGTGTACGGCCCGCTGGAGCTGCTGCCCGTTACCGACTGCCGGGGCCGACGCCGTCTGGCCCTGCTGCCGCTGTGAGGTGATACCATGAAACCTGCTTTGCGCGTGATGCTCTGCGATGACGCAGGCGAGCGCTTTTTTGGCGAGGGGCCCTGCCGCCTGCTCCATCTGATCGAGGAGACCGGCTCGCTGCGCAGCGCAGCGGCGCAGATGGGGCTTTCCTACTCCAAGGCGCTGCGGCTTGTGCAGCACGCCGAAAAAGAACTGGGCTTTGCCCTGACCTGCAAGACCATCGGCGGGCGGGGCGGCGGCGGCAGCACCCTGACCGACATCCTGACCC